>Ga0335081_10000647_pt1 | contig 57783 bp, 41 predicted proteins | sample Lox_Sample_35_FD_206713 | JGI IMG/M metagenome (GOLD analysis project Ga0335081, IMG submission 206713) | Soil microbial communities from Loxahatchee National Wildlife Refuge, Florida, United States - Lox_Sample_3.5 | ecosystem: Environmental > Terrestrial > Soil > Wetlands | place: USA...
GGTTTTCCTGCGTTAGCGTGGTCGCTTCGTGGAGGACTACTGTCGTGTCATGCAAACGCATTGACCCGCCGCACGTCACCGTGCCCGTCATCTTGCAGTAGCTGCTCTTCGCGTCCATGCTGTCAATCGTCAAATTCCCATTGGATTTGAATGATGCATCAACCAGCTGGATCGACCCGAACCTGTGGGTCCCCTGTATCTCAAGCCCGCTTCCCGAAACGGAAATGTTCCTCCCTTCGAAAAGCGTATCGTTAGCCCCCAGCACCGAAGTAATCGAGTACGTGGAATCAGCCCTGCCGGAGTTTATCACGCTGAGCGCTATCCCCTGCGCACTTTCCCTGCCCAGGAATACAGTCCCATTCCCGCCGGTCGACGAGCCCAGGCTGTGAATATCCAATGTGTCGGAAATATAACCGGCATACACCGCTATCCTGCCGCCGCCACCGCCGCCGTAGTAAGCCGTACACGGACCGCCGTTCGCCTCTATCTTCCCTTTCCCGGCAACCGTGTCCGCAGCAAGGTATATCCCGCCCCCGCTGCCGCCGCCTCCGCCGGTTGGGATACCTGGGATACCACCGTCAGAGAGGATTTTCCCGGCAATGGACAGCTTCCTTGCGTCTATCCTCACAAAGCCCCCACCTGACCCTCCATACCAGCCCGCATTTCCCTCATCCGCACCACCGCCGCTGCCAAGTTCGTTGGGGCTGAAAAAACTCCCGTATGTCGGCGTTGGTGTCCCGGCGGACGAATAGCAATATTGATTGTAACAATAACTCCACTGTGCGCCGAGCCCTCCATAGCTCCCGCCCGCCCAATGCTGACTCCCCGACGAGCTCCCAATAGCGTTGTTCAGCGTTCTCGCTCCACACCAAGCTCCGTTTACAAGTTGGTCACCCATATAACCGCATGCGCTCACGTCGATCGCACTGGTGCTGTCTATTGAGACGATCCCTCCCACGAACATACGCAGCGCGTATGCTTGAGCAATGGTAGTTTGCTGATGGGACACTACTGAGTTGTTAGCCAGACTTACGTTGCCTCTCACAAATATCGAATCCGTCAATTGAGCGGATGAGTTGTTCAAAGTAATCGAATTAAACACATGGTTGCCATTTATCTTTACCACGCTGTGGTTGGCGACTATGTTGAGTCCATCGTAGTTGTTTTGCCAGCTGCCAATGACGAGCGATCCGTTGTTGAGGGTAATAATCGAGTCAACGGAAATCGGGGCGTATGGTCTTTGAATAAGAGAATCTCGATTCCCGAGATATACAGTTCCGGGCCCGCCAAAGGCAATTCCGAGCCCGCCGTCGGAACGTATATTGTCAATGGAAATCAGACCAAAATTACCGCTCAGGATCGAAACCCTTCCGCCGCTTCCTCCTCCACCGTTCATTGATCCGCCGCCATTTGCCGAAATGCGCCCCTTGCCGGAAATACTATCTACTATCAACTCAATTGACCCTCCGCTGCCGCCTCCGCCGTTTTTTGAGCTTAAACCGTCTGACAGGATATAGCCGTCAAACACTGCGGAAGGTGAAATCACTTCGATTCTCCCGCCGCCCGCACCGCCCTGTGACGCCGAATCACCCGCACCTCCACTGCCAAAATCGCTGGGGTCCTTGACAACTCCATAAATTGTCCCAACATCGCCGCCGACTCTTCCGCCAAGGTTGCCGTAACTGCCGCCGCTGTTTCCGGTTGCTCCACACTCAAATCGCTGCGTACGCGCACAAACCGAGTTGGTTCCTCCAGCGTATCCCTTTCCACTAACGTCAATCTTGCTCGTGGAGTCGAGGTACATTCCACCGAGAATATGCAGCAGTGCACCGACGTCCGAAGAATCCTTTGGAATGTCATGAGTCAATACCGACCCGTTCCTCAAAGACACTTGTTGAAACGAATGTTCGCCATTAATGACAACGGTCGAACCATCAACAAAGAGTATTGAACCGTCCAAGGCATCGTAGTCACGGTCAATTCTGTTGAGAACTCCACCACTTATTGAAATTTGTTTCACCTCATAGCCGGAAGGACCATAAATTACCGAAGACCCGTCAATACCGCCGTTCAGCCCACCAACCACCTGCCAATAGACGTTACCCTGCAATGCACCCGAAACGAAGATTCTCCCACCGCCGCCGCCCATGGGCATCTCATCCCCGAGCATTCCATCGCCGCCGTTTGCCCTAAGGAAACCGTTTCCGAACAACGTGTCCGCTTGCACAATAATGCTTCCGCCCGCGCCCGCGCCGCCATTTTGGTTGGTTGCCTTCTCCCCATCCGCAATGATTGACCCGTCCACCAATATCTTGGGTGCTTTCACATACACGACACCGCCGCCGTTGAACCCCGGGTTGCCGTTGCTGCCGCCTCCTCCGCCGGGCTGGGTCGGCCACAGCCGGTTGTCATAAGCAAATGCCGCAACTCCGATGACACGTCCAAATCCCACATAGGCACCACCCCTTCCTCCGTGGCTTCCGCCGGACCCGGGAGTGGATCCACCCGATACGCTGTTGCCATTGGTTCTTCCGACTGTGGTGTCATTGTTTCCCCTTCCGCCGCCTAGATACCCCAGTCCCGTCAGATCGATTTTCGAGGTCGCGTCGATTACTATGGAATCGCGGGCAATAAGAGTCAAAGTGTGGACCGTTCCGGCATCTGTGGGAAGATGCTTGAGAATTGCTCCGTTCATCAACCTTACGCTCAGGAAGTTGTGCTCTCCGTCAACAACCGTGGTCGTGCCGTTGAGGACAAGGTTCGTGTTGTCGAGGGAGAAATCATCGGCCTTCAACGTATCAGGCGAAGTCAGTGTGTCGTTTGTCTTGTAGGTGCGTTCATCCTCCTGCGTCATACGCCCAGCCGCGTCATAAATCCGGTTGATAGTGTAACCATTGTTTGCCGCATAGACCATGTTGCCTATGTTGTCGTAACCAAATCGTGCCAGCGCATTACCGGCCGGATCCGCCTTTGACACCAGCCTTTTCAGTTCATCGTACTGATAGGAAATCGTCTGGCCTCTGGCGTTTGTGTATGTTGACAATTTGCCCTGAGGATCATACGTGTAATACCGGGAGATTCCAAGATGATTTGTGGACCTCACAAGGTTCCCGGCAGAATCATAAACGAACGTCGTCCTGTGATTCTTGGGGTCGAAAAGAGTGTCGAGCCTTCCGGAATTGTCATATGCGTACCTTGTCACATTGCCCGCAGGATCGGTTTCCCTGAGCAGCCTTCCCATGATGTCATACGCGTAGGATGTGGATCTGCCCATCGGGTCGACAACACACGCAAGGTTCCCGAAGTTATCATATGAGTAACGCGTCGAATCGCCCGTGGGATTAATCCGCGCAGTCACCCTGCCGAGCGAATCGTAACGCGTTCTTACCGTGCGACCAAGCGGGTCACGGATGCTCTCGGGCAAAGAGAGATTGTTGTATGTAATCGCGGTGGTGTCCCCGCCCGGAGCAATGGTTTTCGTCATATTGCCGATGCTGTCGTACTGGAAAACGGTCTTCTGCCCAAGGGCGTTTGTGATAGTGTCAACGTAATCCGTGCCACTTATGGACGTGTACGAATACGAGCTTGTCGCGCCGGTTACCGAGTTCTTGGTCGTGAGAAGATTGCCGTGCGCATCGTAAGTCTTGGCAATGGAAAGTCCGTTCGGATACTGGATGCCGGTTGCGGAACCGCAGCCACATACCTTGATATCGTAGGTGTAACTGGTCTGGTTTCCTTTAGCATCCGACATTGAAGAGACCCAGCCGAAGGAATTCATTTTGTAGCTTACCGAGTCTCCGCTCTGATCGTTCTTTGAGAAAGCGAACTGGTCTATTGGGCTGAGCGAATGAACGGGCTGGGAAGAATAGTCTTTAACAGAGCCGGTGCTAAGGCCAAATGTCTCAAGGGCATCCGGTGAGACAGGATCCATTTCGTTCACTATATTGTTGCTTGTAAATCTTTGATATACAGTTCTGTCTCCCGCAGTGCTTTCTACCTTGATAATCTTCCCCCACTTGTCGTAGTAGTGGGTAGTCATCTCTCCTGATGGCAGGAACTTGTGAACAAGACAGTGCGTAGAATCGTAATCAAATCGATTTGCCACTACGCCATCAGGGGTTTGTATCGCAACAAGATCGCCACGCTGATCGATACTAACGTTCGTCACTCTTCCAAACTGGTCACGAATCACGCTCAGCATGTCATGGTTATCGTAGAATAATTCCGTGTACCGGCCCGTTGACACATCGGAAATTCGCAGCAAACGCTCGCCGAAATCGTCATATGCGAAGGTTGTCTTGTGGCCTTTTTTGTCCGTTCTGTCCGTCAAGAGGCCTCTTCCGTCATAGTTTTCAATTGTTCCGTCTGCCATTTTTCTGACCCAACCCGAGCCAACCTGCATCAGGGTATCATGGGAACCGTAGGGCGGCAAGTAAACATTGGTTCCATCCTGATACCAATAGATATCGTCCTTCGGATTTCCATCGAGAATGTAGACATGGCCACCCGTAAGGCTGCCTCGAGTCGTCCCTATGGCTGTGGCAAAGTCAACACCTGCGACAGAGTCACTCTCAGGTGAAACCGTTCCTGTCTTGGAATCAATTCCGCGATATGCGTATTTCTGCGGGAAGGGTCCGGTGAAATCGCCCTTTTTCGTAATTATTCTGGTTATTCCATTTATTGCCCATCCGGCTCCATACGGGCTATGCGTTCTGTTTACCAATGGAATAAACCCATAGTAGTAGGAATTGATAGTTGTAGCTGTTGAGAAATCCACGTTTAGATTCTCGGCGGTCCCCATGTCATACCGGTATCTTCCGGGCATGTAGATATCGGTCTTCCTTATTCCAAACGAGTAAAGACCAGTTTGAAATCCTTTTCCCGTTTCATCTGTCCCGTTCCAAACGTATCCAACCTGGGTTTGATTCGCTATTCCATAAAACAGCCATTGCTTTTTCAATCCCGGTAAATACAGTTTCCAAACATTATAAGATGGCACAATTAAAAAATCCTTGAAGGTTGAACTAAGCAGAACTGCAGGAAAGGCAGAGGACGAATTGTAAACCAGATTGACGTCAATGTTCGTCAAAGCCGATCCTCCCGAAATATTGAAATCTTCGGAAAGGTTTCCGCTCTGGTATGAAATGCCCGATTTGTGTGGGCTATTTTGTACTGGGCAGCAGGTTGGACACGGCCCTGGAGGCTGGGGAGTATGACTTTTGTCGTTGTTAATATCACATCGTTGAGTCTCACACGTGTGCATGTTCCCGTGCTCCGGACAAAAATGTTTGACCTTATACTCAATAAATTTTCCATCTTGTGTCACTCGCCCAGTCCCGATATCGTCCCAATTTGCGGTTTGCTCATTGAGCAGGGTTATGGGTACTTCTGCTCCAACAGAGAGTTCGTTCTTGTTGGCAACCCGAACGGTAATTGAATCGTTGAACACGGTTCCTGTGGGTTGTAAATCCACGCAGAAAAGGAAAATGTCGTAGGTCGGCTGTTCATTCGGAATCTGCGAAATGTGGTTGTACATCGTCGCCGAAATCGGCGTATTTGTCGAAAGCGCGGTATTGGGTATGGCAAGCTGCAATTGTGAGTCGCAGAGCGCAATCGTTGCAGCTGTTCGAGCTTGCACCACAACGCTATGGGTATCCTGAGGAATTATTTGGATTGGCGAGAAACTCACATCCGCACCAGAGTCCGCAATAACATTTCTCATCGCAAACGTGTACCCGGGATATTCAATCCTCATTGCAAACTTCCCAAACCCTCCGCTCGGCAGTATAAACTTGCCATCAGCGCCGGTTGTCACAGCACTTCCAGTCTCATTTACCTTGACGCTCGCTCCCGAAAGCGGATTAAAAGTTTTCCCGTCCACAACCATTCCGCTTATCGTCACTTGCGTCTGCGGCGGCGTTGTGTTCACATTGAACGTGACGCGTGCGGTATCCTTCCTGCCTAGAGAATTGGCGCTGTAGACAATAAATGTGTGGTGTCCGTCCGCCTCGGTAAACGTCGCCGAATAGACTTTATTCTGATTTGCAAAGTTACCGGTCTGGTCTGTGCCGTCCACCAGGAACATTCCAGACGCGAGGTCGCTTGTGAGGGCCTGCACGGTGAAGGTGATCTGCGCCGAGGCCGAGGTGAATCCATCGGTGGGCGATGTTATCTGAACAAGATGGCCGTTGTTCTCATAGTAGACGACTATGGTGTCCGCGCCGACAAGGCCTGCCTCATTCGTTGCGCTCCGGATTATGGCATTATATCCCGGGTTCATTGCTTGAGAGGTTTGCGTCGTCTGTTCAACGCCGTCTACCTGCCAGAATATCGAGACAGGGGAACTGTGGACAACGGCGCTGTCCGCCGGGAAGGTTATTCGAACCACGGGCGGCGTGACGTTACGGGTGACGGTCACTGTGTCAGCGCCGACATTTCCCGCCGAATCGGTAGCAGTGCGAATGATCAGATTTTGGCCCACACTCAAATTCTGCTGGGTTTGGGTGGTCTGTTGCACGCCATCCACGGTCCAGATTACTGCAACAGTGGCCTGGGCTGTTACAAATCCATTTGCAGGAGATGAGATTTTTACAACCGGCGGATGCGTGTCCAACGTTACAGTAATTGAAGCGGAACCTGTGTTGCCGGCGGCATCGGTAAAGGTTCGGGTAATTGTGTCGACCCCTTCCACAAGATTCTCGGAGAGTTGTGTTGTCTGCGTGGTTCCGTCAACGGTCCAGGCGACAGCGATAGGCGTCTGGTTCGTCCAAAACCCGTTAACGGGCGACGTGATAACCACTACGGGTGGATGCGTCTTAAGAGTGACATGAATGGTATCCGCGCCCGTATTTCCTGCCACATCAGTGGCAGCACGAATCACCATGTTGTCACCTTCGACCAGACTTTGGGTAAGCTGTGTCGTTTGTTGAACTCCGTCAACCGTCCACGCAACAGTCAATGTCGGATTATTGGTCAAGAAGGCGTTTGCCGGAGACGTGATGTGCACCACGGGAGGCCTTGTTTTAAGCGTTCCTCTCACGGTGTCAGAACCCACGTTCCCGGCCGAATCAGTCGTAAACCGAACAATGGTATTCACGCCTTCCACATGAAGCGTTTCGATGACTTGCGTCGTTTGACGGACGCTATCGACCGTCCAAGAGACCAGTACGATAGGATTGTTGGTTATAAAGCCTTGCTGGGGAAAAACAATCTTTACGATGGGAGGCACCGTGTCCAGAGTAATCATCACCGAATCGGCTCCCCGGTTTCCGGCCGGATCAGTGCTATCAATAACAATCTTGTTTGGTCCCTCGGACAAACTGATCACCTTGGTCAGTGCAGTTCCATCAACCATATATCCCACCAGGAACGATGGAGTATTTACAATTGTGTCATGGCTGGGCCGCGTTATCTTGACTTGCGGTGGTATGGTGTCCAATGTGCCCTTCACCGTATCCGAACCCACATTGCCTGCGGCGTCGACTGCCGAGCGCACAATCGCGTTGATCCCTTCCACCTTGAGAGTTTCGGAGACCTGAGTGGTTTGCTGCGCTCCGTCCACTGTCCATGCCACGGTCATTATCGGGTTGTTGGTAAGGAATCCGTTTACAGGAGAGGTGATCTTAACCACGGGCGGATGCGTTTTCAGGGTGACGGTGATTGATGCAGTTCCCGTGTTCCCTGCCGCACTTGTAAATGACCGGGTGATCGTATTCGGTCCTTCAACGAGTGGCTGCGTTAGCTGGGTAGTCTGTGCTACGCCATCAATAGTCCACGCAACCGAGATCGATGTCTGGTTGGTCAGAAAGCCATTCGCAGGTGAGGTGATCACCACCACCGGCACGTGCGTGTCTAGTGTCCCCGTAATTGATACGGTTCCCGTATTGCCTGCCGCACTCGTAAATGACCGGGTGATCGTGTTCGGTCCTTCAACCAGTGTCTGCGTTAGCTGGGTAGTTTGGGTTACCCCGTCCACGGTCCACGCAACTGAGATCGATGTCTGGTTGGTTATGAATCCATTCGAAGGAGAGGTGATCACCACTACTGGCACATGTGTGTCTAGTATCACGGTAATCGATGCGGTACCTGTATTCCCCGCTGCGCTTGTGAACGAGCGTGTGATCGTGTTCGAGCCTTCTACCAGCGCCTGCGTAAGCTGCATTGTCTGCGCTACCCCGTTAACAGTCCATGCAACTGCAATGGGTGTCTGATTCGTCAAGAACCCATTCGGCGGAGACGTGATCGCCACCACGGGATGAACAGTATCCAGAGTGCCGGTGACCGAGGCAGTTCCAGTGTTCCCCGCTGCGCTTGCAAACGAGCGGGTGATCGTGTTTGGTCCTTCAACGAGCGCCTGTGAAAGCTGAGTGGTCTGCACCACTCCGTTAACCGTCCACGCTACAGAGATCGGTGTCTGATTGGTCAGGAACCCATTTGCAGGTGACGTGATCGCTACTACAGGGTGAACGGTATCCATGCTGCCGATGACCGACGCTGACCCTACATTCCCAGCAGCATCGGTCGCTGTCCTTATAATGGTGTCCAAGCCTTCATTCAAGGCTTGCGTGAGCTGCGTAGTTTGCGCAACTCCGTTCACGGTCCAAGCAACCGCAATTGGCGAATGATTGGTCAAAAAACCGTTTACCGGTGAGGTAATCATGACTGTAGGAGGCGTAAGCAAAACTGTAAAGCAACTTTGAGCCGTAGTGGAGTTACCTGCCAGGTCATAGATGCTCGCCCTGATTGTATCCACTCCTTGGGAAAAAGCAAACTGCGACGGGACTGCCCAAGTAGCACTTCCCGTGTCCTTTGTGAAGTATGAAGTCCTATTTACTCCATTGATAAGAATGCGCAGGCTGTCGAGCATCACGCCGGAAAGAGCGTCACCATATTGCACTGAAATTACCGGCGTCGGATTGTTGGTAAAAGAGCCATTGGCCGGTGAAATGATCGAAATTGTCGGCGATTGGTTGTCTGTTCCTACGATATTCACCAATATTGCCGCGCCAGGCTTGCTTGCAAGCCACACCACCAGTTGATTGTTTTTTTGCAAGGAAACGTTTTTTTGCAGCGTATCGACCTGCTGGTTGAAATCACTATCAAAGAACATCTGAGTGCCGTTTACCCATACGTCTCCACTGCTTATGCGTGAGTACCCGGGCGGACCATTTTTAACCTTGATCACAAAGCTTGCGGATGGATTATGAACGGAAAATGGAACCGTGTCATATACAGGTGTGCCTTTTGCGCGGACAAAAAGATCTTCCACCGCGGTAAAAGTTCCTGCAAATGAGGAATTTCCAGCAAGCAGTACGGCCAATGCGGCTGAAACAAGACAAATCGTTTTCATGACAGAACCTTTTTGTTGTTGGAACAGGGCATGAGGCTAACAATGCTTTCCCAGGTCTTTTAATTATTATATGTCAAGTCACGCCAATATTAAAAAGAGCGGCCGGAAGTTCACAAAACAGGATTACTCTGTGTTTTTATACCCGCAGAAGTGAGGACGAACAGAAAAATAATAAAACGACTTTTCCAAAAAAAAGTGCCAAAACATCCGTTTTTTCACTTTTTTTTGAGGATTTTTTGTAACATCAACGTTGTCAATTGGTTGGATGAGGAGAGAGGTGTCAGAAAATGTGCGTGTCAATTTCACGTCTATTCAGCATGTAGTACTCGAAACATTTTTTGTAGCTTGTTGATTCCAAGAGGGTTTCCCCGGATTCCTTGGTGTCGAACTTGGGCAACGAATCCGTATTGACGCAGGCATTTTCAATAAGTGTGAACATTCCGGAAAAGACATGGAAAACGCATAAAGCGTGCTTCGGGGTCATGCCAAATTGTCTTTTCCACTCCTTCCTGAGCCGGCCGCCGTCGGCGTTTGCTTCCCTTGCCCAATCGCACACTTTCTCGGGATTGCTTTTTGTGAGGGCCTCCACGCACCTGGCAAGAAAGACATCCTCGGAATTGACATGGCGCGGGCATAGCATGTTTAGCAGGGCAAACCTATCAAGGCTCGAAAGGAGCTTCTTGTTGAAGCCGACAGTTGCCTTTTTAATTATCGCTTTCGCACCCCTGCGTTCGCATTCGAACGCCTTTTCAATGTCGTCCATGCCTGTGGTGACAATAAAGGGAATAGTAGTGCCGAATTTGTCAAGAAGGTGAAACTCGTTACGCTCCACGTCGCTCATCCCCAAGTCAAACAGGCAGGCATGGAACCGCTCCTTGCTGTTTGCGATAATCTCAAGTGCCCTCCTAGTGCTGTCGGCGGTGTGCACGGAGTAGATTTGGAAAATGTCCAGCATGGCATCCATTGTACACAACAGTTCGGGCATATCGTCAACGACCAAAACTTTGACCGTGCGTCTAAGAGGTGTAAAAGGGTTCTTGACCACAGCACCCTCTTTTCCCGGCCGTCAGGTGGGGCTGCAAGGGGTTTGTTGTGACTCAGCAAGTATTATTACAATAATAAATTGACATGCCGGTGTCAAGGCTTTACATGAGGAATGATTTTGCGGAGGAGATTTAAGATCGGAAAACTGGCTACGCGTAATTGCGCAATACGACATTTCTTGCGCTTGATTGTATTTCAATACCTAATAGGCTTTGTAGCCTTGGGGGGATTAAATTTTTTGCATTTGGGAGGAAATAAATCCATATTGTACTGGACGATGGAATCGGGCGGTCCATTCATGCCCAGCGACGAAGTGATTTGGCATTTTATGGAAATTGCAGCATCCTATATATACCGAACGAAGCCAATTGGAAGTGAAAATTTATGGAATTCCATCCAGTGGCCAACCTGTTCCCCATGATGGCTCAGGATGAATTTCAGAAATTGAAAGACGATATCGCCAAGAACGGCCTTCTGGAGCCCGTAACAATTTTTAAGGGCCGCCTTATTGATGGAAGGAACCGCTATAGGGCCTGCTGTGAGCTCGGTATAACCCCGCAGTATAGAGAATGGACCCCTGTAGGCAGCCTTGAATCGTTTGTGATCAGCCGGAACCTCCATCGCAGGCATTTATCCGAATCCCAACGGGCAATGATCGGCGCCAGGTTAAAATCCCTGTTTGAAAAAGAGGCTCAAAAACGAAAAAGCCTAAGCGGCAGGCGCTATGGGGGCCGAGGTAAGAAGGTTTGGGTTCCGGAAGATTTGCCGGAATCCAAAAAGGGGGACTCACGTGACGCGGCCGCAAGAGAGGTAAACGTTTCTGGAAGAACGATTGACAAGGCAAAAATAGTCTTGAAAACGGGCGAACCACGCCTTGTGCAAAAGGTCGTTAAGGGTGAGATCAGTGTCCATCTGGCGTCACAAATAGCCCAGCTACCCTATTCTGACCAAATAAAACTCCTCGACGATCCCAACGCCTCGATTTTCAAGCGGCTTGCCCGCAACCTATCCCGTCGGCAAATGGAAGCAAGGGTTCAGGAGAACCGTAGGAATGAGCTGTCCGCGCGCAGAGTTCTTCCTCCTGCTAGGAAGGATCGATTTAAGTTATTTGTCAGGAATCTTAAAAATGATGTTCCAGAAATCCCAAGCAACTCGATAGATCTGATAATATGCGATCCGCCCTACAAGCACACGTTCATTGAGTGCTATTCCTATCTGGGGGCTTTTGCAAAGAGGACTCTTAAATATGGTGGAAGCCTAGTTGTGCTTTGCGGCCACCACCACCTATTCGAGGAAATGAAAATCCTTAACAAGCATTTGAACTATTATTGGCTTCTCTCCTACGGTCTGCCGGGCGGCAAGACGAGCATCGGGAAGCAAAGAAGGGTCTTCATCAAATGGAAACCCGTTTTGTGGTATGTCAAAGGAATATACAAAGGCGATTTTGTTTCCGATGTATGCGTATTGAAGGATCACCATCCAGACAAAAATCTGCACATTTGGCAGCAACCGGAAATCGGGATGCGTAGTATTATTGAAAAATTCGTGAAGCCCGGCGATACCGTCTGCGATCCTTTTTGTGGGGCTGGGACAACAGGAATCATCGCTCTCCAGAAAGAATGTCTTTTTATAGGGATTGACATCGATGCTGGTTGCATTGAAACCACCCGGTTCAGGCTACTCAGGCGGATAGATTGAACCTCTTGTATCCACCACGGGCACTAAATTTCTATTCCACTCACATAGATATAGGAATAGTGACTAACACACCTGACGGCAAAAAGTGAACCCCCGCTGGCGGGAGCTAGCGGCTTCTTCACATTAAACACGGGATGCACTTTGTTAGGACAGGCGAATCCCCTGTTGAGACTTCGCCAGCCCATCCATCCCCAGACAGGAGTCTGGGGGTTTCTTTCTGGTTGGACCAGTTTTTCCCATTATAACGCCCATATGAATACCGCCGGAAAGAACATGAGCTCGGCTAGCCTTGACAAAAGATTCAGAGCCTAAAAAAATTCTACTGAGAGTTGTTGCAATAACAGGCAAGGCTTCATAGATCTTTTAATGATGCCTTGGCCGGCGTAAACGGCGGAATTTTGCGGCGCCAGCTCAGGTGGCTTTCCGGAGGAACACGGTCGGTCTGGCTACCATTAGAATCCGTGCGTGGATGCCAGATACAAACGGGATAGTTTCAAGAATATTTTCGATTTCTTCTCCACCCTCCTTATCAGTTCATACCAATCCTTTTGCAACTCCAATATTAATCAATAGATTAAAGATGCCATTGTGTTGCCGCTCCTCCACCTTTCTTTAGGGGGAAAAATTGCCGAGCTGTGATGGTGAAGTATGGACCTTTGTATAATATGGGTAGAGGACAATGTTCATAGCGGCAATTCAGTTGCAACCGTGTCCGGGGCGGTATCCCCCCGGGAGATTGAGGCAAAAGGGGAGGTAAGAATGAGACCGGATTGTTGTGAACAGCAGCCACAGATCGTGGTGAGTAAGGTCGGGGACAAGTATGGAATTGTTGTGAGCGGAAAATTTGGCGGAGGTTATTCATTTCCGCCATCCCACTCTGCGGAAGAGGTGGCAGCGAGGCTGGCCCGTGACTGGCGCGGCTACGATTGTGGCGCAAAGCCAATCATCATCACCGCGCCGAAGGAAATCCGTGAGCTGGCTGGGCTCAGCACGGAAAAAACAACAACCATAAGGAGCGGATTATAAGAAGAACAAAGAAGGGACACAATAACAGGAATGTTTTTGAGTGAAAGAAGTTTCAAGGTCAACCGGATCCCGGGGCCGGATTCCCCGAGTAACTAAAAGGAGCTAGATATGAGTAATGAACAAGCTAAGGAAAATCTGAATGTTGTCATCAAGGGACAAAAATTAATCGGCCAAGCCCAACATTTCGTTGCTACGGAAGTCCTGATGATGGACGAGTCTGGCCAGCATTTCTTAATGGATGGTAATGGTGATGTCATAAGGGACCTGTCTGACGAAGAAGTGCATGAGTGGGCCATGGACGCAGACAGCCTTCAACCAATAGAAATAGACGGAATGCTTACGTTGTTCAAGAGTTTGTAAACGCCATCAAACCTTTATAGGATGCATTATTTGGGGGAAGTATCGGCTCAGATTAAAAACATTAAATGAATCAACCCATCTTTAAAAAGGAGAAAGAAAATGAAAAACCAGAAACAGGCGATTTTGATTGAGTTTCTGCCATGGCACGACAACCAGGGAGAAGCGGTAGTCTCTGTAAAAGGGAACCCTACCAAAGAACAGGTAAAACGGACATTAACGTGCATGTTGAAAGACCTTGATAAAGTCACCATGGAAAAGGGACCTAAAGGGAGCACGATATGAAGATCAAGATGGAAAAAATCGTTAGCGACTATAAGGCTCGGTTGACTCCTGAAGAGCTGTCAGGAAGAACAGAAGAGGAAATCCGCGATAGTGCACTCCGTTCGTATGATTTACAGCAGGATATGGATGACATGCGAGAGTGGGCATGGACGAACAACCCGTTACTTTATGATTTACTGACGAAATGTTATCCCGAGAGTGGGGTATGCCCTGCTAAAGGTCAGCCTGATTGGAATACCTGCAACAAATGCGAGTATTTAAAACCTGAATTTAGGGATCATCAAAATTGAAGAAGGCAAAGCAGATACGGTAACGGAAAAGGAAATGAACGGGTGGCAGTATGCAAAGGTTGGAAATATATAGGTTAGGGCTACCCATTAAATCACGCGATGCGTCAACAATAAAAAAAGTACCCTGGCCGAGATAAAGGAGATTGGCATGAGCACCCAGAAGGTGGGTGAGGGTTATAAGTTAAAGTAGAAAGGATGGTGATTCGGGAAAATCAAAAAACCTATCGCGATTACGACATTAGGAAGGTGCCGATTGTAAGTGGAACCCATAGAAAGAGAGGTGAAAATATGAAATAGAGATTGATTTTGGTCTGAGAAAAGTGAAATATCGGTAATTTTTTAAGCGGCATCAGTCTCCACCGCCGATGAGTGTGGAGAAAAACGATGGAGAAAAAATATGGAAGCATGTATTGGATTTTTACCCGACGGAAGAGAAATAGTCGGAATAAAGCAAAACAAGGCCGATGGTGATCCTACAACAGAATGCAAATTATGTCAAGAAACGGTGTCATTGAAGGAAACTGTCCAACTATTTGTCAAGGATGATAATAATACCCAAAAGCTATTTGCCTGTTGCAAGAGTCACAAGGTTCGCGATGCGAGTGGAAAAATCATCAAGCTGGAGGAATTGTTATAGTATAACGGCCTGGGGACTTGGTGATGCATATCGACATTGAAATGGTGCCGCGGGAACACTCCCGATGGCACCATCATTACTTTGTTAATCGCGTGGCCTTTGAAAGGGGAAAATGAAAAAGAGTTGAATCCATAGATACTATTTGCATCGTCCCATAGACGGGGGCAAGGGACAGCTGCCGGCACCCCATCTCCGATTTTTCAATTAGTCCTCGTCGGCAGAAAATATCCGCTTTACCTCGACTTTTATTGCGGGCTCGATCTTTTTCCATATTTCTTCGGGGTCTTTATCCCTGTAGGCAGGATGCTCTTTAACGGATTTGACCATTTCCTTTTTGATATTTTCCAGCAACTCCTTCTTTAAGTGCTCTTCTTCGGGCGTCCCGGCCTCTATCTGGTCAGCAATTACTCGAAGCCTGGTGGCAATCTTCGCTCTTTCGCTCATGGGGATTCCTCTCCTTTTTTGTTAATTTATTGTCGCTTCAACATATAAAAGAGCCCTACAACAGCGCCGAAATATCAAATGCGCTATTTCCGAGTTCACTTACGTCAAGCGGCGCCGCACCTGTCCTCGGCTGATCCGGTTCTATCACGCTCTCAGCAATTTCGAACAGCTTTTCGTAATTATCAATCACCCCGTCGTCTTTATGGATATCGACTACCAGATCCTGGCCGGGATTACTAATTTTTATATCGAGACCTGCCTTTTCTGCTGCGGGCTTCACCTGCACATCCATTGCAGAATCCGCAAAAAAGCTCCTTACCTCTCGAGCTTCTTGAGATTCCGCAATCTCATCCCCATAGACAGCCGAGGCGCCTGTAAAGATCAGCCCATATTTTTTACATCCGATGGAGTCACTATTTTTGCAGCTATTGCACTTTACGTCTTTACATAGAACTGCTCCGGTCTTAAAAACATGATCCTCCGTCAGGCATTTGTCGATTGACGCGGCATTGATTGAATCCATTCCCAAAAGGGCCTCTTCCACGATGCGGTCTGAATCATTTCTTGTCCGAGCTACCGCTTCCCGGACCTGCGAGACGGTGGCGCCGTTCGATAGACTTTCACGGCACCACAGCACCGCATTTTCTCGGCCGGCGAAGCTGGCGGCGGACAACACCAAAGAATTCTCCCTGGTATCGCATTTTAAAGCCTCTTTTCTGCCGCGATCATCCATGGACAGCCTAACTGCCATTTCCAGCCGCTCCCGGGGATTTGTTATAACCTCAAGGCCGCGCACCTGGGATGTGGTCAGCTGGCCATCCGTACGGAGCTCATTTATGGCCTTGTCGACATCGTCCGTATCCAGCTCCCTCCCATCAAGCACCTTCGCCCCGATCAGGGAGCACAGCCTTTGCGGATTGTCCCGCCAGTGGCATGCTGAGCACCTTGGCATAGAGCTTACATAGGCAGGGCGGACATTCTGCTTCCGGAGGAAGTCACGGCAGGACTCACAAGAGCCATAAAATATCGGGTGGGCCGCGAGGCTAGTCGTCAACAGCAGCGGATCCGCCTCGGCTTTGATGAATGCAACGGCAGCTTCTACCAGTTTTTTGTCAAGGCAAGTCCTTTCAACTTCTGCCCGTATAACCGACGGATCTGCTTTTTTCAGCATGAGTTCGGAAATGTATCGAGCAATAGGGATTACCTCCCGGGAATAGATGACCTGATTTATTTCATTGTCGTTTTTTTTATTCTGAAGGGCGGCTTCAGCGAGTCCCCTTGCTTTTTCCCGTTCAGTTATGGCAGGGGCGATAATTGAGGGGATGTGGGCTGCGTGAGGATATATTCTTTGGGTTATTTCTTTGTCCTGCGGCTGCAGAGCCTGTCTCAAATCGTCCCATGAGTTGATTTTAACCCCAGACATGAGCCGTCCCCGCGACCTGAGCTTCGCGCATGCCTCTTTTAGGAGCTCTTCCGATGTCTCCGGATCCGATGTCTCCAGAGGCATCTCGACGAGGCGGAGTCCGGTCTCTGGGCAGAAATCCTGAACTTGCTTGCACGCTTTGCATTCCTCGCTCATAATGACCCACAGAGCATATTTTGCCTGGGGATTTTTCGCTGCCTTCCTTAAATCTTTACAAGTGCCTACATTCCTGCAAAAAAAGAGCTGACCATGCAGAGGGCGCTCTCTCAGAACATTTAATGCCTCTTCTGCGGAGACTTTCCCCTGGCGGACAAATTCCGACAGGAACTGCTTGACTTTCATCGCTGGCTGGTTGCCCATGTTCATCAGCCGTGCCTTCTTGATAATATCCTCCGCCTCCAAACCGGCATTCTTGGATTCTGGTACGCCCTGCAGGTACTCGTTGTTTGGTATCAGTGTTGTTTGCCCGTCTCGACGTCCTGCCCAGCTCTGTCCAAGGATTCTGTCCAATTCCGATGCTTCGTAGCCTATGGATTCCCCGCCTATCTTCAAATACGTTTTTTGACTTCCTAGAACGTCCTCCGGCAAATCACCTAGGCCATCGCTGCTGAGCCTGTCTATATCCATTTGAAAAATCCTTTCTATTTGCTTAAATAGGGGTACACCTTTATTTTTAGCTATTAAAAGATTATTAAAGGGGGGAACTCAGCTATGTACTTGGAAGGATGGATGTTGGAAGAGCATCGAACAAATATTACTCCTAATAATTTTTATTATGCAAGACCTTACTGCCCTCCTTCATGTACAACTGGTATCTAGGCATAAAACAGGAGAATTATTATGTTTCCAAATACGATTATCACCATATCTCCCAACGGGGACTCACGGATTGAGGGAATGGAGGGTGATGAGGCAATGAATGGAAAAACAGAAAAACTGCAGGAAGTCGCCTTGGAACCGATAAGGCCGCTATTTTCTCTCCCCATACGACAATGCTTTTGCCGAATCGTTTATGAAAACGTTGAAAAAGGAAGAAGTGTATTTGTGGGAATATGAGAACTTCATCGATGTCGCGGAGCGAATCCCGTACTTCATCGAGGAGGTCTACAACCGCAAACGTGTTCATTCAGGGATAAACTATTTGCCGCCGGTGGAATTCGAATCCATATTGGCGGATGAGAAACGCAGAAAAGAACTCGGTCAGATCAACCTAAAAATCGCAGGAAAGTCTCCAACGTAAGGGGCGCACTTCCCCTTGCATAACCCTAGTATAACCAAGCGTTCAATACGGGAAACTCACTAGTGGCAGGGCTCCCTCCTCTTTTTTTCTCGTGGCCACAACCCAAAAAAACATCTTTGTTCCACGCCAAAAATTTCCGTATTATTATTATGCGAAATAATAAAACAGAAATTTCGGTCGCGGAGGTACGCCCACTCTACAGCTTGCGCCGCCTCGCTGAGCTTTTTGACCTCCGCACACGAGATGGGCGTCCGGCGACGGACAGCGTCCGCGAATGGTGGCATAGCGGAAAATTGCCACCGCCGGATGTTCGGATCAGCCGAAAATGCGTTTATTGGAAACCCGAGACCATCGAAGAATATATCCGCAACGGAGGCACTCTGTGAGTGCCGCAACGATCCTCGAATTATATTCTGGGACGACGCTCAGCTATACCCTGTTTACCCCGGAAACGGGGGTTGCGTATGGCTAGCATAAAAGAGGTTGGCCGGGGCAAATGCCGGGTATCGTGGTACGATACTCATGGCAAACAGCACCGGCGAACAGTCATAAAAAAAGCTGCGCAGGAATTGTTCAACCAAGTCTCCGCGCAGAGGATCTTTGAAATTTCGGAGCTCAGCCCAAAGCTGGGCGCAAAAGCGCGGAACATCAAAACAATGACCGTGAGGGAAGTGGCTGTTCCTTATCGGGAGTATTTGTCAAGGACCAGGGCTTATAGGAATGTATCCTATGTCGACCGTATCATCGAAAAATGGGGAGATTGGCGGATACAACTGGTGACCACCGGCCAAGTCCGAGAATGGTTATATGGGTTTCTGAACGGACCCGTCCGGGAGGGGGAAATGGCCGTTTCAACGGTCAAGAAAATCGCCAGGTATTTCTATCGCATCTTCACATACGCGATTCAGGAGCTGGAGATATTGTCGCAGAATCCTCTAACCGGCCTTATCAACCAAGCGCTCCGGAAAGAGTTCCGCCGCGTAAAGAAAAGGACCAAGACTATAAACACGGATGAATTTTGGGCTTTGATAAGGGATTTCCCCAAATGGATGCGGCGTGTGTGCATTGGCGCCTGGTGTACAGGATGGCGAGAAGAAGAGCTGCTTTCTCTCAAGTGGAAAAAGCTGAACCTGGTAGAGCGTCTCATTGACCTTGAGGCTGATGAAACGAAAGAAGGTGACGCCAAGAAAGCTGGAATAGAGCAGGAGTTCTTTGACGTTCTCATCGAGATTCAAACGGAACGGGTACCATACAATCCGGATGATCTTGTTTTTCTGTCGGTGAAGGGAAGGAAAATCAATCAGAATTTCTTCGAGCGGAAGTTTCGGAAGCTCGCGGATAAGGCTGGTTTCACCGATTTAAAATTTCACGATTTCCGGCACTGCTATACTGTCCGCAAACGGCGCGAAGGCCACGACCGGTCGGTCATTAAAGCCCAGACCGGCCACCATACCGACAGCATGTTCAACTGGTATGACAAGGTCGATCAATTCGAGATCCAGGAAATGGCCGGCTTCACGCAGGTGAGCTGCGAGGCCATCCAAGATCTGATCGACCAGCTCGTGAAGACCGCCAAAGACCATTCCATTCCTCTCGGAGCAGTACAGGCGCTTATCGGCAGATTGTGGAGAACAGCGGCCTGAAAATCCAAGTTTGTTTACAAATCGTAAGCATTTTTAAGCACCAAAAGAAAAAGGACGCACAACTCGCGTTGTAAGTCCTTGATCTAAAATGGCGCCTCGCAGAATCGAACTGCGGACACAAGGATTTTCAGTCCTCTGCTCTACCGACTGAGCTAAAGCGCCACTACTGTTCTTTTTTGAAGATGAATAAAATATATAAGTCGCGGGATAAAGTAAAGAATCATACTTTGCGTTTGAATTTAGAAATTGGGCGTTCCCCCGATGCGCGGGGCCGGGCAGCACCGCGCTCCAGCAGGTCTATTTCCTTGGTCGGGACAAGCTCCAGTCCTGTCTAACGCTTGACATAGGTAAAATACCATTGTCGTTTTTCTTCGCCGGACTCCGGAGCGGGAAAATCAACCTTTCATGCTGGTTCGGGCGCAACATGGAAAAAAGGCGCATCGCGGGCATGTATTGAGCTCGGCGAAGCACTCAGAAAAGGCTTCCCCCTCCAGATTATCATTCCGCAAAAAATAAAAAAAACCGGAGCGCTTTAAAAAAGACGCTCCGGCTAATAAATTTCAATTTCTAACTTGACCTTATTACTTCACCGACACGAAGCGCGATGGGTTGTCGCCGGCCTTGAACGTCATGTCCTGCGTGACTTCTGCCGTTCCCTTGACAAACCGCATGCTGTGCGTGCCTGACAGCACATTGAGCTTGGTGATGTTCGTCTTGCCGATTAGTTTCCCGTCCATATACACGTCAGCGACGGGCGGCAACGACGAGATGAAAATTGTCGCTGGATCTCCGTTGCCCGATGACGCTGCGGGCGCGGGCGCCGGTTCGGCCGCGGGCGCGGGTTTGGGCGGAGGAGGCGGCGCTGCGGCTTCGGGCGCGGGCACAGTCTCGGGTGCGGGCGCAGGAGCCGGCTTAGCAGTTGGCGCGGCCTCTTCTTTTTCCAGCTTGAAGAATTCCTGCTTGGTGCCGCCGGTGAATTCGATGGTCTTGACCGCGTCCTTGTAGCCCGTTTTGGAAATCGTTAGGGTCACCTCGCCGATGATATTGGGATTTTTCCATATATACGGCGTGACACCTAGAACGTTTTCGTCGGCCTTTACGGTTGCGCCGGAAGGGGCTGACGAAATGGTCAGTTTCCCCTGGGCCGCGGCAGTGGTCGGGGCAATTGACGGTTCTTTGCGTGTGACCGCCTCCGGCTTTTTGCCAGGCTTGCCGGGCGCTGGTTTCTTGGACGGTTTTTCAGGAGTTTCCGCGACCGGCGCGGCCGGCTTGACCGGCTCAACAGCAGGGGGCGGCGTTGGTGCGGGTGCCGGCGTCGGCGTTGAGACGGTTGGTGCAGGCGCCGGCGCCGGCGGCTTTGCTGGCGTCGGCGCGACGAGCGGTGCCGGGTTCTCTTTTTGTCCCTTTATGTAAACGGTGTATCCGTAATATCCGCCCGCGGCCAAAAGCGCCACCAGGAGCAGCGTGATGATCACGGGCAGCGGGGAACGCTTTTTAGGAGCCATTTCGGCTTCGCCGGAATATTCGCCGTATTTTTCCTCAAGCGCAGGTTTGCGTTTTGCCGGAACGGGCTCCGGCTTCTCAATAGCCGCTTCGGGAGGAGGAACCGCCGGAACCCTGCGGGTGGGCGGCGGGGGCGGCGGCGTGAACTCGGCCTCTCTGCGCCGTGCCGCGGGCATGGGCTCCTGGACAGGCGCGAATTCCTGCTCGGGCCTCTTGAACGGCTGGGCTGCCGGCCGTGGAGGCACCACGGGCGGCGGCGTGAACGGTTCGGCATATTGCTGCGGCGCGGGCGGCCGCATGGGCGGCGGCCCGTAGGTGTCCTGGGTTGCCTCGGTTTCGAATGATTTATAAGCGGCCTCGAATTCCTCTTCTTTGAAGGGAGCGGGTTTCGCAAATTGCTGGGGCGGTTCCTGCGGTGCGGCATATTGCGGCGGCGCCTGGCGGAATCCCGGTGCGGGCTCGGCTTCGGCTGCCACGACGCCGGGCGACATTGCGGTGCTTATTTCAGAGCGAAAATCCTCGAACTCCGATTTCGGCTTGGCCGGCTGCTGCTGGTACGACTGCAGGTCGGCGACATTATACCGCGTGGTCTGGAGGATGATGTCCTCCGAGCTCTTGAGCAGTTCGGCTTCGGTGTCGAATATCTTCAAAATGTTCTGCAGCCCCGTGCGCTCGAGGATCTGACGCACCTCCGGGGTCGGGCCCATGATGGACAGACGGCCGCTCACGTCGAGAATGCGCCGGTTGAGGGCGAGGATCACGTTGATCGCGTCGGAGTAGATGTAGTCGAGCGGAGACAGGTCGATGGCGAAGTTCCGCTTCCCCTCGGCGATGAGCGAGTTGATCATGTTCTTGAGAAGCGTGGAATCGAACACCTCACCCTTTTCCGCAACGGGCTGGATGATTTCGAAAATACCGCTGGTTCTGGTTCGGAATTTGATAAGAACCCCCTTTGTAAATTAAGCAGCTGCGAAATACGCCAGGAGGGAGTCGAACCCACGACCTTCGGCTCCGGAGGCCGACGCTCTATCCAACTGAGCTACTGGCGCACAAGTTCTCTGATTAACGGACCTTAACCTATAAAATATAAATAATTTAGACTATAATATAGCAAATGTCTGTGATTGGTGCCATAGTTAGTAGATATAAAGAATAAGATAAAATGGGCGCCCCGCCGAAGCGGCGGCGGCCGCACCCCTTCGGGTACTTCCAAGGGTCGTCCTTCCGGTGTTGCCTTCGGCTCGGGCTGCCACGGCCCCTATATGCCTGACGGCGCGGGCCGGGCAGAACCGTGCTCCAGCGGGTCTATTTCCTCCCGTTGGTCGGGACCAAGCTCCAGTCCTGCCTGGCGCACGGGCAAAGGTTGTAACGCCGTGACTGTATTTTTCAGCCCCCTAGGGGTGTAATATTTGTTGCCCGGGGCAGCGCCCCGATGTCAAGGCAAGAAAGAATGACAATCTCCCCTCTCCCTGTGGGAGAGGGGGTGGGGTGAGGCTAAACAATCAATGTCGCTACAGATTTGACATCTAAGAATGATTTCACTTTGTCACTTTTTATCAAGCAACCCCATTATCGTATCAGTGACCTTTAATACCGCCAGCGCCTCTTCGCCCGTCACCCCTTTCTGCCCTTCCTTCCCGAGAATTTCATTGACAAACGCGGCAAGCTCGGCCTCGAGCGCGTCGACGTGCCTGGCCTTTTGCTTGTCAAAACCCACGGGCAGGGGCCTGCCCGGCGACGGGGCGGCGGTGAGGTAATAGTGTTCTATTTCCTCTTTGTCCAGGTCCACCGAGTAGTAGTTGTCCTTTTCGAACAGCCGCAGCTTGCGCATCCGCTTGGCGGAGATGCGGCTGGCCGTGCAGTTCACCACGCACCCGGAGGCGAACGGGATGCGCACGTTTGCGATGTCGATGCCGCTGCTCACCACGGGCACGCCCGTGGCCGCGATTGCGCCGTAGACGGGCTCCTCGCGCAGCAGCCGCAGCACGAGCTGCAAATCGTGCACCATGAGGTCGAGGATCACCGATACGTCGGTGCCGCGCGGCGAATACTGGGCAAGCCGGTGCACCTCGATGAAACGCGGCGCGGGTGTGTGCGACTGGAGCTGCACAAACGCCGTGTTGAACGCTTCGGAGTGGCCCACGTGAAGCGCCACGTTTTTTTCCTTGGCGAGCTGCACCAAGGCCGCGCCTTCATCGTACGAAGGCGCCAGCGGCTTTTCCACGAGCACGTGTTTTTTCGCTTCCATGCACCGTTGCGCAATTTCACCATGGCGCGACGACGGCGCGGCGATGATGCAGGCGTCCGCGGCCGCAACCAGGTCCACCTCGCTGTTCCACGCGGTGACGCCCAGTTTTTTCGCGACCTCGACCCTGCACTCGGCCGATACGTCGAAAAAACCGGCAAAGGCGACGTCCCTGTTTTTAAGGCATTTCTGTATGTGGTATGAGCCGAGAACGCCGGCGCCGATCACTGCCACCCGCACTTTATCCATCCGTTGCTCCTTGGTCTCCCCAATCTCCCTCGCCCAGCAGTATCCGCACCCGCGGCGGCACGTGCGAAAGCGCGGGGTCCATTTTTCTTATCGCGTCAAGACACAGCTCTTTTTCACGGCCCAGGGTCACCGCGTCATGTAAAAATAGTATATACCGGTCCTCGATTCTCGCCAAGCCTCCCTCGGAGTCGAACACGCCGCACCGCACCTCAACTCCCAGTTTGTCAAGCGTGTTGAGGAGGAGCGCGATATCTGGGTCGGGTTTCTTTTGTTTCATTAAAATATTTGACAAGCAAATAAATGGGTGAGATACCGAAATACGCCGTTTGCGTACTCTCTAACCAGTTAACAAAATTCACCGCAGAGACACAGAGAGCGCAGAGAAGACAAAAAGATAGTTTGTAAGAATATCGAGAGTCATCAAATGGGCTATAATTTTCGTCTTCTTCCACCATGTAAGGTCTGGACCGCAGCAAACGGATCGCCAGCCACTACTATTGTTCGTAAACCATGGGTGTATCGGCGCCAAAGAGGGGGTGTGGGTGCGGATCGCCGCCGCCTTGCCGATTTCTCTCTTTGACAAGGAGGCGGCGGAAGCTGCACCCCAGGGGGAGCCTTCCCCCACCGGAATATTTAACAAATGCAAAACCTTTACGGATTATACTCCTTCAGCACGTCCTTGTTCAGCACCTTGAGCTCCACCCTGCGGTTCATCTGCCTGCCGTCGGCCGTGGAGTTTTCGGCCTTGGGCACGCTCGAACCGTAGCCCATGGCGCTCAGGCGGCCCGCAAGGTCCGGCGCAACCGAAATCAGGTACATGCGCACCGACTCGGCGCGGGCCTGGCTCAGCCGCATGTTGGACGACGGGCTGCCCACGTTGTCGGTATGACCGCCCACCTCGAGCACGAGCTTGGGATATTTGGAAAGCATTTTTCCGATGATGTTAAGGTACGGCTTGGAGTTGATGTTGATGTCGGTCTTGCCGGACGCGAAATAGACCGCGTCGAGCAGGAGGAGGCCCGTTGACAAGAGCTGTTTCTCGGCGTCGGTGCGCTTCGACCGTTCCTCCTCGACCTGGCGCTTCGATTCGGCGAGCGCGACGGAGTCGGCGCGCGCCTTTTGCGCGAGCGAGTCCGCAACATGCGCGAGCGAGTCGGCACGGTGACGCTCGGCCTGGGTCTTCTTGTCGGCGGCCGCCATTGCCTTTGTTTTTTCCTCGGCCTCCTTTTTCTGCAGGCGCGCCATGCTGTCGGCCTCGGCCTTGAGCCGTTCTTTTTCAAGCGCGTCCTGTTTTTCCTTTTCCTTTGCGGCAGCTTTCTGGCGCGCAAGCAGGTCGAATGAAAAGGCGATCGAGCCGAAAACCCGGTACGACTCGAGCGCCTTGAGCGCCGTCGTGCCGGACGTGCCGGAGGTATCGCGTTCCTTTGACAATGCAATGTCGCCGCCGATGAGAACGTTGAAATAATATGGCGTCCTGAAGGTGATGGTGGGCGTTATCCACAGCGGATCGGTGAGAATGGCAATGTGGTCGGTGAACGTTCGCGAGTTTGCTTCAAGGCCGAGCACGAGCACCGGATGCGCGTTCACCTGGATCCCCGCGGCCAGCGTCATCATCAGGCCCTTGCCCGACTGCAGCGAGGTCACCAAACCCTCGTTGAAATGCATCTTGAAGGCGTACTTTTCATTGCCAAGAATTATACTTTGTAAAAGCTTTCCCGCAAAATCGTATCCCTGGCGCGTCTCGAAATAATTGTATCCGTCGGCGCGGTTGCCGTTGATCTGGTTCGCGGCCGTGCCCCCGTAGATAAGCACCTGCCCGCCGAGCCGTACCGGCAGCGTGTCGGCAAAGGGAAGCGTTCCCTGTATTCCGGCCATGACCGTGCCGAGCCCCACCGAGTTTGTCGAATCGTAATTCTGCATTTCGTACGTGTACAAGGAGGCGAACACGTCAATGAACGGGTTGACGCCGAAAGAAAACGCTACATTGTCGGTGTACACATTGGCGCCCTTGTTGGGCGAGAGCGGAAAAGAGTCGTTCACTTGGTACCAGGAGCCGAACAAGGAAAAGCTCAGCCGTCCCGCGCCCATCGCCTCGCCCGAACTTACCTGGCTCATGCCCCGCGTCGCGGTAAGGGTCGTTGTCGGCAGCGGATTGTCAAACGCGCCGAACGCAGACTGACTGGCAAGCATCGCTGCTATTGAAGAAACCATGAGCATCCATCGGGTAAGTAGCCTTTGGCCAGCTTTCATGCATCCCTCCTGGAGGTAGAATAGATTTGTTACCGTTTTTGGACGTCTTGTAAACCTTTACAGGAAAAAATATAGGTATTACGGGGCGGGGAAAGCAAATGGGAGGAATATAATAGTAGTTGATTTTTATTCTTTACATGTAGATATTTGAATCCGGGCGTTCCCCCGCTTCGCGGGGTCGGTCTCCCTTCGGGCTCGGCCATTCGGCCTCGTTGCCGGACCGCCCGATGCCGCGTGCCGGCGGGGGTCGGCCGGCAACGCGCTCTTGCGCGCCCTCCGGTCCACCTAACGCCGGAAAAAAGCAATACTCCCGATTTTGCTTTTTTCTTCTTAATCAAAGAAACATGGCAGACAATCTGGTCGCTTGCTTATATTGGAAAGTCCATTAAATTGATTTGAGAGAAAAGAAAATAAAAGTGGGTTGAAGCGCAGAGCCACCATGCCTGTCTTCAATCCACATTCAATAATCGTTAATCCTTCAAACGTAAATTTACTACTTGGTAATATCCTTTAAGTAAATCTCCCGGGCACTAAGATCGCTCAAATTTGCGGCGCTGCCGAACGAGGTTGTCACCTCCTGGGCCAACACCTCGATCTCGTACGACTTGCCGGAGGTCATTCCGCCCTGCGGAATGGATACCGGCGAGTTCAGATCCTCGGTTACCGTCATGCCGCCGGACCCGTCGGTGCTGCTGGCAACAAAGGGCGAAGTAATCGGCATGTTATTAGCGTCGAGCGCAAAAACGGTAAGCTCGTCGAAATTTCCTTCTGTCAACCAGCTCGCGCTGGAACCGTCGTCCGCCACCGTCACGCCGCCGGGCATGGTCGCCGATTCGGTATACGTCGTGCCGCCCGACGTGACCGTGACCGTGACCTGGTCGCCGTTTTTCACCGCGGACGCGGGAACCTTATGCGTGGCACTGGTGGTGGTGAAACGGATTCCGTAGGGATCCCAGGACAGCGGATAGGAAGCACCGTTCAGCACGAGACTGACCACCGCCGCGGTGTCTTGCACGTTTGTTCCCGTATATACGTTCACGGTAGCCGTCACGGTCGTTTCGACCGGAATCCCAATTGACTGAAGCAATTTGGTCTGCACGACGGACCAGTCAACGGTGGCGTGGATGGTCGGGGCGCCGCCGACCGGATTTCCGCCCGGTGATGTGGGAGAAGAAGAAGAACTGCCGCATCCGGAAAACAAAGCGGCGGCGACCGCCGCGCCGAACAGCACGCAAAGGATCCTCATGATTCGCTCCTTTTTAAAATGGTTGCGGTTGTTATTTTTTTCTTTTCTTGCCCGAAATGAGCCGGTAGGTCTGAGACACCGACATGCCGAATTTTGCGGCGATTTCCGTCCCGGACCTTCCCGCCTTGTAAAGCGCGACCATCTTCTTGTTCCGGTCGGGGTTGCGCGCCCACCGGGAATCGATCCCGTATTTCTTCCGCCACTGCTCAACGGCCTGCCGCGTGATGCCGAGTTTCTTCCCGATCGCCTCGTCGGTCCCGTACTTCTTCTGCAGATGGATCACTTCGACCTTGCTGAGTTTGGCCATATGGTTACCTCCCTGGCTTAAAAAGGTTGCTTGTTGGAGTACTCAATATACAAGAAGCGTTGCAATGAGGAAATAGCTTAACACATTTTGGCCCCGCAATGTTACACCTTGATGCCGGTGTTCCTTGACACGGCCCTCCCCAAACCGTGCTCGACCACCCGGCGCTCGCCGATCACCGCCGCGAATTCTTTCGCGCGCGTGATGGCGGTGTACAGGATTTCCCGCGTGCAAAGGGGATTTTCCGCCGCGGGCAGCACCAGCAGCACGCGGCGGTATTCGGAACCCTGGCTCTTGTGCACCGTCATGGCAAAGCAGGGTTCCCATCGCGGCAGCGCGCCCGCGGGATGCGCCACGCATTTTCCACCCGTGCGGAAAAGCCCGAAAAAGCCGTTGCCGCGGCCGCGCAACAGAACGCCGCAATCCCCATTGTAAAGTTCCAGGTCCGGCGCGTTTCGCGTGACGATGAGCGGCATGCCGTGAAAAAACTCCGGAGTTCCCTTTTTGTCAAAAATTCTGAAGAGTTTTTTACAGCATTTTTCGTTAATCCCCGCCGCGCCCCGGTCGCCCTCGCGCACCACGGTGAGGATTCTCGAGGTCTCCAGTGCGTCGAGCAGTAGCGGTGCGCGCTCCCCCGGCCGTTCTTCTGCGTCAAGCACCTCCCGTCTGACCAGCGTCTGGTATTCCGCACCGAAATGATGCATGAGCCATCCTTCGAGTTTCGGAAACACCTTTTCGTCCGGACCGCACTCGAGCCACACTCGGCGGCCCTCGGCGGGAACCGCGCTCAGCACCTCGCCCCAAGTATGTTGCGCCATGGCAAGGGGCCGGCCCAGCGCCGCCATCGGGTGTTCGTTACTGTTGATTGCCCTTGCCAGATCCTGGACCGCCCGGCCGCTGCGGTGTGAACGTGTCAGGATGACGGCGCGGTCGCGGAGGGCGCTTTCATCGGTGCCGCAGGCGTCCGGCAGGTCGCCGCATTCCTCCGCGCTCAATACTTTCGCGACTTCCTTCACCGTTCTTTCCGAAAGAGAATCCCCCTTTTTCCGGTCGAACCGCGCGGTGAGGTCGCCGAGCACCGCGCCCGCCTCCACCGGCGGCAGCTGGAACCGGTCGCCCAGCAGGATGAGCACGCACGCCTCGGGCAGCGCCGAAAGCAGGCGGCCGAACAGCTCGATGTCGAGCATCGACACTTCATCCACCACCACGACCGCGGCGTCGATGGGGTTTTCCGGGCCGCGCGCGAACGAGGCGGAGGACGGGATGTAACCGAGCAGCCGGTGCACCGTTGTTCCGCGCAAAGCGGCCAGCGCTTCGTCGCGGCCGCGCACGGCCCCGTCACCGACGTTTTGTTGCGTTCCGAGAATCGTTGCCAGCCCTGCCGCCATCGACTCCTGCAGCCGCGCCGCGGCGCGTCCCGTGGGCGCAGCCAGGCGGATGTCCTCGGCCGAAAGCCAGGGAAGCGCGGCCATGAACAGCCGTACGATCTGCAGCACCACGAAGGTTTTTCCCGTTCCGGGACCGCCGGAGACCAGAAGCGTCTTGTTGCGCAAAGCAAGCAGAAGCGCCGCGGCCTGCCTCGCGTCGGGACGCATGGCCGCGGGAGTGTTGGCGAGCAGGTTTTTCACCAGTGCGGCGCCGTCCGTCGCGGCAAACGGAAAATCGCCGAGCCTATTCGCCAGCGCGTCATTGATGCCTCTCACCGCCTGAAAATACCGTTCAAAATAGAGGCGTTTTTTTCCGGAGTCATAAATGATGGGACAACCGGGATCTTCCGGGCTTGAAACGACGGCGCCAAATGCGTCGCGGTCAAGATAGTCGGAGAAACGCGCGATGCGTTCGCGCAAAAATTCCTTTACCGAAAACGCATCCACGGTTTCTGCCGGCCGATCCCCATGATCCTTTCTAAACGGGACGCCGCCTTGCCAGTTTTCCGGCATATCGAGCCAGCCGCTTGCCGCGGCCAGAAATTCCGTTTGGTCAAGCGGCAGGTACGTGTCCCCCTTGTTCAACGACGCGCAGAGCAGCCGCGCGCCCGTTTCAAACGCGGCGCGCGCATCGTTGCCGCAGGACGGAGGGAGCGCCGCGGAAAGAATCTTGACAATATGCCAATCAAGCGGCTGGCTCAGGTAGCGCTCGGATGCGAGACGTTCCCAGGTTACAAGGTCCACGATGAGCTACTTTCCCTATAAAAAATTAGCAGGGCGTTCCCCCGCTTCGCGGGGTCGGCCCCGGGGCAGGAGGAACCGCCGCGCGGGCTGTCCGGACCCGCTAATCTTTTCGCTCTAATGCCGGGTGAGTTCACGAGCGGCCCGACCGCCGAGGGACCAGGCGGCGCTGATGGCGAGGCGCGGGTTGCGTGATCAATCATGTATTTCCTTTTGTCATGATCTTTTCCTGGAAAGCCTGTAAAAAGCAACTCTTCAATCCCTCTTCCCATTTGCCAAGAACCTCTCCATCCACCGGTACCGTTACCGCCGCGGGCCCGCGTAAAAAAACGTAACAAATACCTTTCAGCGCGTATCCCTGGGCCCCGAACCGCCCCGCAAGCCACCGCTGAAACGCCGCCGTATACAGCGCCGCTTGAACGGTGTAGCCGCGTTTTTCCATGGCATCACCAAGCGATTTCTTGTCGTACGCGTCGAGCGTGTCGGATTTCCAGTCGAGAAGATAGAGGTCCTTTCCTTTGCGGAATATGACGTCGATGAAACCGATGATACTGTCGGAGGTGCCGGCGCCGGCTGCCGGTTCCGCGATACGGCCGCTTCGGCGGCCCACCGCCGCGGAAAAATACGATTCCGAAAGAATGTCTCCCGGCGCGATTTCCGCAGGGCTTACGGTCATGCCGTTGACAAGAGGTAACTTCAGCGAAAGCGCCGCGGTCAGCAGGCCGGCAACTTGCCGGCATGTCTCCGCACGCCGTTCCACGCTTCCGGCGAGCAGGCCGTATGCGCCGAACCTGTTTTCTATTTTCTTGTTCAGCACGCTGTTTCCGGTTTTGACCGAAGTAAAATCGAGGCCTTCCAGCACCTCATGCAGCGCGGTGCCTGTTTTTTTGCCGGAAAGCGTTGAGGGCTGCGGGTCCTTCTCCGGCGATCCGCCGAACAAAACCGCGGCAGGATCAAACCGCAGCTGCTCCGGCAGGTTCGCGGCAATTTCATCCGCGTTGTCGTGCGCCTCGTCCCGCCACTCAGGACCGCTGTCGCGGCCGCCGTGCACCAGCGAGGTGTAGGAATGCAGCAGCTGCCTTCGGCCGCTTATGCCGCACCGGGCGGCATAAGCGCCGATTTTCCTTGCCGCGCTTTCCACGGGAGTGCTGTCCGCGCTTGTAAAGGCGCCGGCGCGCGGCCGTTGGTAGCCTGTCTGCCGCTTCCGCCCCGGCTCCGCCGTCGAGACGGCCGACAAATCCCGGTAAAACAGTTTTTCGTTTTCCGCGCTTGCGTCAAGCAGGTTTTTCTCGTAGTGCGGCAGCTTATCATAAAGCAAGGCGCCTGTTTTCCTGTCCTTTTTCGGTTCCTCCCACGACGGCAGGACCATTTTGTACCGCGCGCGCGTGAGGCCGACGTACAGCAGGCGCCGGCGCTCGCCGTCTTCCTCCCGCGCCATCGCGGCCTTATGGCTTTTGTCAAGCGACACCAGTATTTTTCCGCGCCGCATTCCGTTTTCGGCGCGCACCACGTAGGGCGCGTCGGGCGATCTGGCCCTGCCCGCTCCTGCCAGAACGAACACGACGTCAAACTGCAGGCCCTTGCTCGAGTGGATGGTGGTCGCGGCGACCGCGTCCTCCTCGGTCTCGCGGCGAAAGCGGTCCTCCTCCTCGGGCGGCGGCCGCGTGCCCGCGTAATACGCCCGCAGGAGCTTTGCCACGTCGCGGGGCGGCATGCGGTCGGCGATGAGACGGGCCGCGACCCATTCGCCGATCTGCCGGTACGCGGCGATCACGCGCTTGCCGCCGGCGCGCCGGGCCGCGCGGCACAGAAGCGCGGTGCCGGAAAAAACCGCGGCCATGAGAGCGGGCCATTGCCCGCGCCCCGCGAGCGTCCGCCACCACGCGGCAACGGTTCCGAATTGCGCGACCGCCCTTCCCGCGACAACCTCGGAAGGGTCCTGTCCGAAAAAATCGGTGAGCAGGAGCCTTTTTAAATTCTGCGGCGCGCCTTCGGCCAGGTATTCGAGCAGGCACGCCCAGTTGAGCGCCTCCAGCGAGGCGAAGAGCCCGGCCTCCTTGTATTGCGAATAGGGAATCCCGGCCTCGCGCAGCAGCGGCAGCAGCGGGCCGGCATAGGTCCTTGTCTCGTACAAAAGCGCCATTGACCGGTACGGGAGCCCCTGCTGGTGCCATTCGATGATTTTCGACACAATGTATCGCGCGTACGACATGCGCTGCGATCCGATACGCGGACACCCGCGCGTGCCGGTCATCAGGTCCGGAAGACCGTACAGGGGCCTGACAACGACGGGGCCGGACGGCTTCAAGGTTCCGATCATCGCCGTTAGGTCAGGTTCATCCTTCTTTCCCGCGTCCGCATGGTTTGCGGAGGATTTCTTTTCATCCGCCGGCCCGGTCGGCGAAAAACCGATCCCCGCAACGGCGAACCAGTCATTCTTTGAAAAATAGCAGTTGCATGCGTCAATAAGACCTTTTGTGGACCGGTGATTGACATCGAGCGAATAAATCTTCGCCAGGCCCTTGTTGCATTGTTCCTCGTAATAGCCGCGCGCCTCGAGGTAGGTGTACACGTCCGCGTCCTGCACACGGAAAATCGACTGCTTGGGGTCGCCCACCACGAACAGCCTTTTCTCCCCGCCCTCCATGAAGACGCTGCGGAAAATGTTCCACTGGAGCGCGTTGGTGTCCTGGAACTCGTCGATGATGGCGTAGCGGTACTGGCGCCACAGTCGGTCACGCAGCGCGCCTGTCCCGCGGGAAAGCGCGGCCTCGACGCTGCGGATCATGTCGTTGTAGCTGGTCAGGCCCTTGCCGATGCGGTGACGGTCGAGCCGGTGCCTGAGGCTCAGGCCGAGCGAGGCAACGAGGCTGTTGCTTCGAGAGGAAATTTCCGCGCACAGCCCGGTTTTCTCCCTGACGAACGCCGTCCATCGCCCGAAGAAGGCAGCGACCTCGGGCACGCGCATGTCCGGCGCCGTGAACCCGAACCATTGTCCGGCGGTTTCCTTTGTTTCTTCCCTTTCCGCAACCGGCTCCTCGACTCCCGTTTCCGAGCAGGAGAACCCGTTCAGCCACGCCGTGATGGCGTCGTACTTTCCGTCCTTTAAGGGAGCGGGCCGCAACAGCGGCTTGACCCTTTTATATTCTTCAAGCAGCAGGGCCGCCGCTTTCCGGAGCCTGCCCGTGGCGCCGTCGACCCGTTCGTCGAACGCTTTTTCCGAAGCGCAGAAGGCATCGAGGCTTTCACACGGTTCCGGCGCCAGTTCCACTTGTCCGGGCGCATACCGCTGCGCCACGGCAACGACGGCGGCCCGGAATTTCTCAATGCCCGCCTCGCCTATCTCTTTTGTCAATGCACCCTCAAGGCGCCCGTCCCACTCGGGCCACACGCCGCGCATCTCCTCGGCAACAAGGGCGTTGGCGAGCGACTGCTCGTCGACGATCTCGCCGCCCCGGGCAAGACCGGTTTCAAGCGGCCAGCGCGAAAGAACGCGGTTGCAGAACCCGTGGATGGTGAAAATGTTCGCCCGGTCGAACGCGAGCAGTTCGCCGCTGAGCCACGCCATCTGTTTGGCCGAAATGTAAAAACCGTCGACGCCCCTGCCCGCGCAGGCCTGCCCGAGCAGGGCTCGCATGCGGCTGCGCAACTCCATGGCGGCCGCCTCGGTAAAGGTGACCACCAGGATGTTTTCGAGCAGCACGTTCTTTTCGGCAAGCAGCCGCAGCACGAGCCGCTCGATGGTGTAGGTCTTGCCCGTGCCCGCCGACGCCTCGACGAGGCCGTGTTTGTCAAGGTCTATGTCGCGGAACACGCGGCCTCCCCTTCTCTGTCGGCGGGTTCTTGCGGATAGCATGCATATAGGAGGGGGCCGTACCGCGCGGCCGCCGCCTCGCGCGCATCATTGATCACCGGCGGCCCGAGCAGGTCGACAAACTCCGAATGGTGGCGGTACCGCGGATGTTGCGCGCCGGCGTCATCTTCGAGCCATTCCTCGATATCGGCTTTCTCAATTTCCTCGGCGGCCGCCAGCCTTTTCTGAACAAACGTCTCAACCGCCTGCAGCGGGAGATGCTCAACCGACGTCTCATCAAGAAACGCCGCAAGCGCCGTCTGGAAATAGGCGGCCGCTTCTTTTTGTCTTATGTCAATCCCGATCTTTTCTGATTTTTCGCCGTCCGTCAGATGAATGACGCAGCCGAAATCAAGCCTCCGCGCGACGGCTGTCGCCTGCGCCGAAAGCCAGGGAAGCAGGCAGTATTTGACGATTCTGTCGTTGCTCATGCGAGGATAAACCGGAACAAAAAGATGGAGCTTCCTTTTATCCCCTTCCCAAAAGCAAACCTGCGGCCCGCCTTCGAGGACCACTGCCCGCCCTTTGACAGGAACATGGTCAAACACCAGTCCCTGGCGGGCGGGCGCGCCCGCTGCCGCCCCGCGTTCGAGGCGCAGCCTTTCCACAAAAGCGATGCCGGCAACGGCGCCGATTTCGTCCCACAATGCCCGTAAATATCCCTTGACATTATCAAAAAGGTCCTTTTTGTCAACGTTGCCCAGGAACCCGTCGGGCGTGCGGGACTCGAGCCGCAGGAGACGGTAGGCATCATCGAAATGGCCGCGCCACCGTTCTTCCTTTTTGTCATCAGGCATTTTGCACCGCGCGGCCACGCCGTCGCCGTCGCAGCCCTCGAATCCGTCAAGCGCGCCGTCCCACATTTTTCGCACAAGGCCGAGACGGTCGAGAAACGCGGTCTCGAACGGCTCCTCGTCAAGAAGCGCCTCCGCGGTCTCCTCCGGATCGTCTTTGCCGAGCGCGCTTTCGATACGGTGGGTGAACGGGTCTTCAAGCCAGCGCCTGAGCGCGGACAGTTTGACGCGGCGGCGTTCGCCGGCCGGCTCGGGCGAAAACGCCTGTTGCGCCGGCGGCTCCGCGTCTGGGGCGTTATCATGATTTTTCCGCATCTCATCGGCCAGAGCGGTAACCAGGCCGTCCATGACGGGAAAGGGATTTTTCGCCACTTTCCCGTTCGCCGGAACATCGCCTTCCTCGGCGCACAACGGCGTTTCGGTGCGGAATCGCTTTATGTCAAGCCCTGCCGCGGTAAGAAGCTCCAGTACGGTCGATGACGGCGGCATTTCCTCGCCGCTGCCCGCGTCCAGCGACGGGTAGAACACCGCCAGACGCTCCCCGACGCTTGCCACGGCCTCGAGAAAGGCGTGGCGGTTGCGCTCGATGGGGTCCGTATCGTCAACTGCTTTTTTCAACGGCCGCAGGTCAAGCGGCCGCGGCGCGTTCTCGCCCGGGAAATCGAGCGCGCCGAAATTTACAAGCGCCATTAGCCTGAACGGAAAAACGTTGCCGGCCGCAAGCGTGCGGAACACGAGCACGCCGGGTGAACCGGCGCGGCCCGCGGTCCGCCTGGGTAAAATCGACGCGGCCCACCCCAGAAAAAGCCGGACGCCGCTGGGCATATCCGCGGCCGGAAGCGACCGGTCATTGGCATCGGCGATTGAAAGCGCCTCGAGAAACTCGCTTTGCACCGCGCTCTCGCCGCTGTCTTCAGGTTCCAGCCATCGGCCGAGGTTTTCGGCCAGCAGCCCCGCGGCCGCTTTCCAGCCGCCGTCGCCGGAGAGCCGTTCACAAAGCGCCGCCCTGTCGGCCCACAATCCCTCGAGGGCGCTGACAAACCGGAACAGGCCGGCGTCGTCGCCGGCGGCGATGTCGCGGTACGGGAGAAAATCCGCGCTGCCCATGCGCACCGGATTTGCCGCAATGCGGCCGAGAAGCAGCCGGTTTATGCCCTGGCTCCACGTGTGGAAGGAACTGTCGCATCCGTCAACTTCATGGCGGTGCGCGGCGTCGAACCCGCGGAAAATGTTCAGCGCCGTGATCCATCCGGTCCATGCCTCAAGGTCCGCCGCCGCGGTCCCGGTTTTTTCCATCACGAGCGGGTTTGACAGAAAATCGAGCACCTGAGGCCTGGCGAACGCGCCGTCCATGAGCGCCAGATAGGCGCGCACCGCGCCGGCGTACGCGCTCGCGTCCGGGCGCCCGCCTTCAAAGGCCCAGGGAATATGCAACGGATGGTTCTGCGGATACGCGCCGAACACAAGTTCGATTTCAACGGCGCAGGCGGCGGCGTCAGGCAGGTAAACGCCGATATCGCCAAGCATCAGCTTTTGGGATGCTGCGACGTCGTTGCGTAGAACGTTCACGATCCAGTCGCGGAGAACCTCGAGCTGCCGCAGCCTTCCCTTGCAGGCGAACACCTCGAGCGAGCCGTCGGATTCTTGTTTGCCAACACCGGCCGCAACCGGTTTTCCGGGCATCCGCAGCAGGAGATCACGCTGGATCTGTTTGAGAATGCTTCCATTTTCCCCTTCCGCAAGCGCCGGTTTTTCCAGGTATTCCGTGTTCGCGTAATCGGCGGCGCGCTCGCTCCAGATTTTTATCACGCGCTTGCCGAAATCGCCCCAGGAACGCAGCAGCGGGTTTTCGTCCGGATCGTTTTCCGGGACATAGTCCTTGAGCTTCTTAAGCGACCATTTTCTCTCGCGGCGCAGGTCGCGCACGGTCCGCACGTCTTCCCAGAACGCGGCGCAGGGATTGAGGATGAAGGCATGTATGTCGCGGGTTTCGGCTTGACGGGTGAGAAACTCATGATACGCCATTCCAAGCCCCGAGACGTTGAAAAGATATACCGGCCCATTTTCATCTGTTGACTTGGCCGACGGCCGACGCCGCAATTCCTTGAGCTCGTGCGCGACGGCCCAGATTTCCCCGTTGTCCAGCAATTTCTTATATAGTTCCCTTTGGAATTTCTCACCTTCTTTTTCCCACGGCGGCTTTCCCTCGGAAAAAAAGTCTTCGCCCGCCGCCCAAGCGTCCGGCAGCCCGGTCCTCGAAGAAAAATATTCCAGAAAAAGCCGGCTGATGCCCGAGGAAAGCTGGAGCAGGCGCTCCGGAATGGGCGCGTCCGCCTCCACACCGGGCGGTCCGTACAGCCAGGGATATTGCGCTTTTGTCAACCCCTGCAAAAGCCGAAGGACCGACAACTGCAGCACCTCGGCCGATGTCATGCTCCTCTCTTCCTTTATGCTTGATTTTTTCCTGCACCGGCCGATCTGTTCCTGAATGAACCCGTCGAGAAAGCGATGCGTCCACACCGCATCGGTGCCGCAGATCCTGCGCATGCTCTGCCTGAGCCAGTGCGCGACCTGCGCCGAAGGCACGATGACCACCGGCGGGTCAAACGGGTCTTTCCAATCCTGTGCAAGCCTGGCCGCAAACTGTTCGGCGAGCAGGTCGAGGCTGTTGGAGAAGAAGACGGAAAGCGGCATGAGCGGCTTCCTTGGGGATTGAGATTAAACCGTCATTGCTTAATATATGATTATGCCGAAATATTATCCAGACCTTGGAACAATAAGTACCGCCCATCGTACATAAGGCGACAGCGGATAAGGTTTCTTCCTATTTATCTCAATCCGGCGCAAATAATTGGATTCCTTTTTTCTCCTGGTACGTATTATTTTTTGCACGGATACAATCAATCTGCATGATACAAGGGGTCAGGCCCTGCGCAACGTCAGTCTGTGAACCCCGCCAGGCCCGGAAGGGAGCAACGGTAAGCGGATACTGAGTGTGCCGCAGGTAAACTTGACCCTATTATTTTTTCATGATGTAAAGAAAAATGAAACTGGGCGTTCCCCCTTCGGGTACTTCCAAGGGTCGTCCTTCCGGTCTCGCCTTCGGCTCCCCGTATGCCTTCGGCGAGGGCCGGGCAGCACCGCGCTCCGGTGCGGCCTCCAGTCCTGCATGGCAAAAGGATTTCGCCACAACCTTGGATGACTCAAGCGGCTCTTTTGATACGATATTTTTCTTTATTCTCATTGCTGCAGCTTTCAGTCCCTGATGATATAAAATCAAAAAAAGTACATATCATTATAATAAAATTATCATGAATTGTATTATTTTCATTCTACATTCTTCCGTCCGCAATCAATTATGAGCTATCTCGTTTTTGCCAGAAAATACCGCCCGCTCACCTTCGACGACGTCGTGGGGCAGGAGCACATCACGGCCACGCTCAAGAAGGCCATCGAGAAGGACCGCGTGGCGCATGCCTACATTTTCACCGGCACGCGCGGCGTGGGAAAGACCACCACGGCGCGGATCCTGGCGCGCGCGCTCAACTGCGACAGGGGCCCCACGCCCACGCCATGCGGCGTGTGCGAGCCGTGCAAAAACATCATCGGCGGTTCGAGCTTTGACGTGCTGGAAATCGACGGCGCGTCAAACAATTCAGTCGAAGACATCCGCGAAATCCGCGAAAACGTGCGCTATTCGTCCATGGGCGGCAAATACCGCATCTACGTGATTGACGAAGTGCACATGCTCTCCAAGTCGGCGTTCAACGCACTGCTCAAGACGCTCGAGGAGCCGCCCGCCAACGTCATCTTCATCTTCGCCACCACCGAGCCGCAAAAAATTCCCGCCACCATCCATTCGCGCTGCCAGCGCTTCGATTTCCGCAGGATCTCCACGGAACAGATCGCGGCGCGGCTCGAGAAAATCTGCACGGCGGAAAAAATCGCGTTTGACCCCGGTGCGCTCACCGTGGTGGCGCGCAAGGCCGAGGGCAGCATGCGCGACGGTCTGAGCCTCCTCGACCAGGTGTTCTCGTTCTCGCATGAAAAGATCGACGAGGGCTCGGTGCGCTCCGTGCTCGGCATCATCGGCACCGAGATCTACGACACGGTCATGAAGGCCGTTGCCGAGAAAAACGCGGCGCCCGTGCTCGCCGCGGTGGAAGACATCCTGGCGCGCGGGTTCGACCTGCACGAGTTTGTGATCGGCCTCGAAGACCATTTGCGCACGCTGCTCTTGTGCCGCATCCCGTCGGTGATGGGCAATCCGCGCATCGATCTGCCTTCCGATTCGTCCGGCGCCATCGCGAAGGCCGCGTCGGCATTTTCCGAGGCCGCGCTCCTGCGCATGGCGGAGATCGTGCGCAAAACCGAACGCGACCTGCGGTACAGCGATTTTCCGCGGTTCCTCGTCGAGCTCATGCTGTTCAAGCTCGTGCACCTTGACAATACGGTCGAGCTCGAAAAACTCCTCGAGGCGCTGGGCGGGCAGGATCCCTCTCTTGACGCGGCCGCTTCTTCACCGGCATCTTTCTCGACTCAGGATAAAAAAAAAAGTGAGGTGACTCCTGCCGCGGCCGCCCCTGCGCCGGCCAGACCGGTTGCCGCGCCCGCAGCCGCTCCGATCGCGGATTTGCAGGGCGATGCGCCGGACGATGACGAAGCGCAGTTCGACGACGGGGACAATGGCCCCTCGTCTGTCAATGAGGCGGGCCCGGCCGGGCAATTAAATCTCCAGGCCAAATGGCCCGAGTTCCTGCAGCACCTCAAACAGGACCGGCCCACGCTGGAATACCACATGTCGTCCGCCTACGTGGTTTCGTCGACCCCATCGTCCATCGACATCCGGTTTCCCAAGGCGTTCCGTTTCCAGTTTAACGAGATCCTCAAAAAGAAAAACCGAGACGAAATCCAGGCAAAGCTCGATGAGTTCGCGCTCGGCCATGTTGAGCTCCACATCACCCTGGAGCAGGCCGGCGACCCGGCGCGTCCGGCGGGCCCGGCCGCCGCGGCAAAGGCGCCGCTGTCGATCAACAACGAAATCAGCAACGAGCCGGTCATCAAAAGCGTGCTTGACATATTCGACGGTTCGGTGCTGTAGCACCAGTAAAGGAGGATCATTCATGTCCCAGAACATCAACAAGATCCTGAAGCAGGCGCAGCGCCTTCAGGCGCAGATGGCGCAGGCGCAGGACGAGCTCGCCAAGAAAACGTTCGAGGGCACGGCGGGCGGCACCATGGTGAAGGTGACCCTGAACGGCGGCGGCGACTGCGTTTCGGTGTCGCTCAACCCCGAGGTGGTCGACCCCGACGACGTCGAGATGCTCGAGGACCTCGTCGTGGCCGCGTTCAAAAACGCGCAGGAGAAGGTGAAGGCTCAGTCGGAGGCGGCGTTCGGCGGGCTCACCAAGGGGATGAACCTGGGCGGGCTGGGGCTTGCGCCGTAAGAAAGAACAATTCACCGCAAAGACGCAAAGAACGCGAAGTGGAACATATGTCTTTTTCGGAATAAAACACCGTCTTTCTTTGCGAACTTTGCGCCTTTTCGGTGATTTTTCTGTCAAACGAATTTAAAGGGAACCCGTTTTGATCGAACCGCTTGAAAACCTTGTCGAGGCGCTGAGCCAGCTGCCCACCATCGGCAAAAAGACCGCGCTGCGGCTCGCGCTGTACCTGCTTGAGCGTCCGCAGCACGAGCTCGACAACCTTTCCCAGAGCATCGCGACCGTCAAATCGAAAATTAAAGTGTGCAAGACCTGCTTCAATTACGGCATTGCCGAATTGTGCGAGGTGTGCTTGTCTGCCAGGCGCGACACGAGCGTGATCTGCGTGGTGGAAAAACCGTCCGACGTGCTCGTGTTCGAAAAAACCGGCATCTTTCGCGGCCTTTACCACGTGCTCGGCGGCGTGCTTTCGCCCATCAACGGCGTCACTGCGGACAAGCTGCGCATCGCCGAGCTTAGGAAACGTCTTGACAAAGGAGGCGTGAAGGAGCTCATTCTGGGTCTGGGCGCGAGCGCCGAGGCCGAGACCACGTGCCTGTACCTTGCGCGCATTTTCGCCGATTTGCATTTGAAAATCACCCTGCTCGCCCGCGGCGTGCCGGCGGGGACGGAGCTGGAATATATTGACCAGATCACGCTTAATCAGGCGCTGCATGAGCGGGTGGAAATCAGGTATGGAGAGTCTGAAGGTCTATAAGGTCTGTAAAGTCTACAAAGTCAACAATCCCTCGTCATTTTAGTAAGGATTTTTTTGACTTTCAGACGTTACGACCTTCAGACGTTATGGTCTTTTTTGACAGAAAGGGATTATGAAAAATCCAATTTTGATCTGGCTCCAAAAAGCCTGCGCCACCCTGTTATTCATCGGTTACTTCCCCTGGATGCCGGGCACCATCGGGTCCGCGATCACGGTCGGCGCGCTGTGGTGGTTCTTCGGCCGCACCCATGTGCCCGTGCAGCCTCTTGCTTTGTGGCTGCTGGCACTCGGCGTCACGGCGTTTTCCACCATCGTTTCGTCGCGGCCGCGCGAGGTGTTCGGCGAAGACGACCCCGGCAAGGTCATCATCGACGAGTGCGCGGGCCAGATCGTTTCGTTCTTGTTTATTCCCCTCAACATTAAAACGCTCGTGCTCGGATTGGTGCTGTTCAGGTTTTTTGACATTGTCAAGCCTTTTCCGGTGCACCGCATGGAGACGCTGGAGGGCGGCCTGGGCATCACCATGGACGATGTTATGGCGGGGATACTCACCAATGTTTGCATGCTGGCGATTATTTATAGTTACCATTTTATCCATGGGTTGTTGTAATAGAAAAAGAATTCATGGCGGGGGAAGTCTCCCCCTGGCCCCCGGCTTCCGGCGCGCTCCCAAGGCATGACTCCACTGTGTTAAGAAGCGCGCCGGCGATCCGGGGGCACACCCCCTCTTTGGCGCCGATACTCCCTTGGTACGCAGGTTCCAGGGTGGCTGGCGATGCATCTGCCGCGGCGCAACCTTTACACGGTGGAGAAAGACAAGAATAATAGATGATATGAAAAAAACTCAATTATTGTCTTCTCCGCGTATCTGCGGTGAAATTTTATTTTTGTTCCCCCTGCCTCGGGGGACGGCGCTTGATGATAACGAAGGAAAACAAGAATGGTGGTTGACTTATGCCACGCGTTAAGCAGGAGCGGAGGCCGTCGCTGGAGCACGGTGCCGCCTGGACTTTTCGATTGATGATTGCGGATTTCGGATTGCGGAATTAAAGGCAAGAAGAGGATGCATTTTCAATCCGCAATCCGCATTCCACAATCCGCAATTTTGAAGGGCCGTGGCAGCCCGAGCCCAAGGACGACGACCCTTGTGACCCTTGGAAATCCCTGACGAGGGAGAAGCACCCGAAGGGGTGGACCGTAAGGAGAACCGACCTCAGCGGAATGGGCGCAAAACTCTGCGCCCATTCCGCTGAGTGAACGCCCAGCTTTTTTATTGTTTATCAATTAATCAAATCATTAATTATGCCATTTGTATTTTTCGAAACCTTCGGCTGCCAGATGAACGTCGCCGACTCCGACGCGCTGGCCGCGGTGCTCCTGGAGCGCGGCTTTGCTAAAACGGAACGCGCCGCGGACGCCGACCTCATCGTGATCAACACGTGCAGCGTGCGCGAGCACGCCGAGCAGCGCGCGCTCGCGCACATCGCGGAGCACGCGGCGCACAAGCGGCAGCGGAAAAAAAACCAGAAAATCTGGGTGGTGGGCTGCATGGCCCAGCGCATGGGCGAAAAGCTCAGGCATGATTTCCCCGGCGTCGACCGGGTCATCGGCGCGAGGGATTTTGAAAAATTCGTGCAGGGCATCGATACGGCGCTGGCCGCGCCGAAGCCCGCGAAAAAGGGCGCGCATGAAGAAAACGCGGTGAGCAGGTTCGTGCCCATCATGCGCGGCTGCGACAACCGCTGCGCCTACTGCGTGGTGCCGCAGGTGCGCGGGCCCGAAGTATCCCTTCCGGCCTTGCGCATCGAAGACGCCGTTCGCTCGCTTGTTGACAAAGGCGCAAAAGAAGTCACCCTGCTGGGCCAGAACGTCAATTCGTATCACGACGGCGGCACGAATTTTCCCGGCCTGCTCAGGCGCATTCATTCCATAGACGGCCTTGAAAGAATCCGGTTTACCACGAGCCACCCCAAGGACTGTTCCGAGGAACTGGTCCGCGCAATGGCCGAGCTCCCGAAACTCTGCAAGCACCTGCACCTACCCGTGCAATCAGGCTCAAGCCGGGTGCTCGGTCTCATGAACCGCAAGTATGACCGCGAACGCTATCTGCGCCTCATCGACATGATACGGCATCATGTTCCGGGCATCGACATCACCACGGACGTCATGGTGGGTTTCCCCACCGAGGCCGAAAACGATTTCAGCGACACGGTTTCACTTTTCAAGGCGGTACGTTTCACGGCGGCGTTCATGTTCGAGTATTCCAAGCGCGACAACACGCCTGCCGCGAGCATGGGCGACGACGTGGCGCAAAATGTAAAGCAGCGCCGGCTCAGGGAGCTCATCGATCTGCAGACCGCCATCACCAAACGGCACTACGCCGCGATGGAGGAAAAAACCGTTCCGGTCCTCTTCACCGGCCGGCAGGACGGCGGCGAGAAGCTCTGGATGGGACAGGATTTCGGGTGCAAAAGGGTTCTTGCGGCTTGCAATGACTCTCTGGCAGGAATGATTTTACCCATGCGGGTGCTGCACAGCACCGGCATGACGCTTGTCTGCGAAAGGACGTGAGCATGGTTTTCATCCGTTGGGCGATCGTTTTCGTCATCTCGTTTGCAATCGCGGTGGTGATCATCGTGAACTTTTCAAAACCCGAGTTCGGCGTGCAGGTGCCGGCGTGGTTTTTCTTTTATCAGACCAAGCCCCATCCGGTGTGGCATTACGTTTCGGCCGCGCTCGGCCTGGGACTCGCGGTCGGCCTTTCCATCGCGGCCTATTACATCGTCACGCTCAGGGCCAAGATTTACAAAAAAGACAAACAGATAAAGCAACTTGAGGCCGAACGCGCTGCTGGGGCGGCGCCGCCGCCGGCGGCCATGGACCAGGCCCAGGATTTTGTGGAGCCGGTGGGGGACGATACGTTTTGAATAAGAATTTCAAAATTAAAAAGACATGGGCGTTCCGCGGCTTTGCCGCGGCGGCCCTCCTTCCGGGCTCGGCCATGCGGCCTCGTTGCCGGGCCGCCCGAGGCCGCCTTCGGCGAGGGGTCGGCCGGCAATTCGCTCCAGCTCACCCTGCAGTCCGGCCTAACGCTTGGCATAAGGCATCCATCACTTCGCTTTTCCTTTGCGCAATAATTTTCATCCCATCTTTCACCGCCTTGGCATTCGCCGGGCCCGCTTCCGAAGCGGCTGCAATGATGCAAAAGGGCGAATACAAAAAGGCCGGCGCTCTGCTCGAAAAGGCGCACGCGGAAAACCCGGCCGACCCTGAGATCACGGTGCTGTACGCCATCTCCCTTGCCGACGCGGCAAAGGCGCTCGAGCTGCTCAAGAAGGTCGCGCTTGACAAATCGGCGCCCGACTCCCTGCGCAGCGAGGCGTATTTCAGGCTGGGGTGCGCCAATTACCTGTGGAGCAGGTTCCACAAGGCGTCGGGTTATTTCATCAGCGCGGCCGGGCTCTCGGGCAAGGGCCGCGACGTGGAGGCGTGCTACCTCAACGCGATCCACGACACCATCGACAGCTCGTTTGCCGTCACCATGCGCAAGGTAGCGGAAGACACCGCAATGTCGGTGGGGAAAACCGCAAATTTCTATCTCGGCGTCTATTACTATTCAAAAAGAAATTACTCCCGCGCACTGGCGCACTTCGGCGCGTGCATGGACTCCTCGGACAGCGGTTCGCGCTCCTGCGCCGCGGCCGCCGGCGCCTACGCGAGCGCCGCTGGGCTTGCGCGCCGCGAAAAAGCGGACTCGGTTCTCGCCTTTATCAAGCAGCGCTATCCGGATTATCTTGAAAAAGCCATGGTGGAAAGGGCGCCGGTAAAATCTGCTTCGCCGGCGAAAAAAGACACCGTGGCGAAAAAGGAAGCCGTCGCTGCGCCTGCAAAGGATTCTGTATACCGCACGGACACGACGTTGAAAAAAATAAAGCCAGTCGAGAAAAAAACGGTGTATTCGCTCCAGGTGGGCGCGTTCGGCGAAATGGCAAACGCCCAGGCGCTCAGGGCGAACCTGGCGGTGCAGTTTCCCTCCGCGGCGATCACGCAGGGCAGCGCCGGAGGCAAGAAGGTGTTCCGGGTGCACATCGGGGAGTTTGACACAAAGGAAAAAGCCCAGGCCTACGGCGACTCAAGCCTTGTAAAAAAAGGAATGAAATTTCAGGTTGTTGAAGAGATAAAACAATAATTAATCGGGGGAGAAGTATCTCCCCCGGCCTCGGCCTCCTCGCCGCGAAACGCGTCTGCGGTGTCCTCGGCACTCCACTCTCCTGGGTGCAGACGGGAACCCTTTGATTCAAGCCCGAGCCACCCGCGGGGCGCACCCTTGTGGTGTCCGATTACCACGAAATTTCAAACATCTGCCTTTCATCGGCTATGATATTTTTCTGCTTCCACCATGTAAAGATTGATCTGCCGCGGGTGGACCGCCAGCCACCCAGGTTTCCGCGAACCACGGTACTCCGGCGCCAAAGAGGGGGTGTGGGTGCACTTGGCAAAAGGCATAATAAAATGGTGCGAAGCACCGCTACCGTACCAAGACTAAATGAAATGACAGATCACCGCCGCCTCCTAGTTTTCTGTCTTGTGAAGGAGGCCGCGGAAGCTGCACCCCAGGGGGACGACCCTTGGAAGTACCCGAAGGGGTAGACCTCCCCCACCACATTTTTTTTATCTGTATAATTACAAGTATTAATTTATTACCATGGAATTTGAAACCGTCATCGGCCTCGAGATTCACGCGCAGCTGCTTACCAAAACGAAAATCTTCTGCGGCTGCGCGACGCCCTTCGGCGACGCGCCCAACACCCACGGCTGCCCGGTGTGCCTGGGGCTTCCGGGCAGCCTGCCCGTGCTCAACCGCAGCGTGGTGGAGATGGCGGTGCGCATGGGGCTGGCGGTGAACAGCAAAATCTCCCGGCGGTCGATTTTCGCGCGCAAAAACTATTTCTACCCCGACCTTCCCAAGGGATACCAGATCTCCCAGTACGACATGCCGCTGTGCCGGGGAGGCGCGATCGAGATCGAAATCGACGGCAAAAAAAAGAGCATCGGCATTACGCGCGTCCACCTCGAAGAGGACGCGGGCAAGCTCGTCCACGACCAGGACGAAGACTCGCTGTTCGACGTGAACCGGTGCGGCACGCCGCTCATCGAGATCGTTTCGGAGCCCGACCTCCGCAGCGGCCAGGAGGCCCACGCCTACCTCACCGCGATAAAACAGATCCTCGAATACCTTGATATATGCGACTGCAACATGGAGGAAGGAAGCCTGCGCTGCGACGCCAACATTTCGATACGCCCCAAGGGCGAAGCGGCACTCGGCACCAAGACCGAGCTCAAGAACATGAACACCTTCCGCGGCGTGGAGAAGGCGCTCGAATACGAGGCGCTGCGCCAGAAGGACGCGGTCATGCACGGCGAGAAAATCGAGCAGCAGACGTACCTGTGGGACCCGAACAAGAACCAGACCGTTGCCATGCGCACCAAGGAAAGCGCGCACGATTACCGGTATTTTCCCGAGCCTGATTTGCTGCCGTTAATGGTTTCCGACGAATGGATAGACGAAATCAGAAAGACTTTGCCCGAACTACCCAAGCAAAAAAGGCAACGGTTTATCGAGGAATATGGTATTACGCCCTATATGGCGGACGTTGTCACAACCACTCCCGCGCCCTCAGGATTCTTTGAAAACACCGTGCATCAATTCAAATCACAATCACGTGAAGACAATCAACTCATTGCCAATTGGATCATGGGCGAGGCGCTCCGGGTTGTCAAGGAAAAGAAAATGGAGATCAACCGGCTCAAGGTCACGCCGGAAAAACTGGCAACAATACTCCGTCTTGTAAAGGACAATGTCATTTCGGCAAACGCGGCAAAAAAAGTATTCGACCTTGTGGAAAGCACCGGCAAGGATCCGGAAACCATCATCGAGGAACAAGGACTCAAACAGATCTCCGATTCCGGCGAGCTTGAGAAAATCGTGAACGAGGTGGTGGCCGGCAATCCCAGGGAAGCGGCGAGGTTCAAGGCGGGCGAGACAAAGCTCGCGGGGTTCTTCGTGGGCCAGGTGATGAAGGCGACAAAGGGAAAAGGGAACCCGAAGGAGATCAACAGGCTGGTGGCGAAGGTTCTCGGGTAAGACAAGATAGCCACAGAGACACAGAGGACACAGAGAAAAGTTGATGCGTTAGAGCGTTAGAGCGTTAATTCGTTGACGTGCAGACGGGTGGACGCGTTGACGAGTTGAGAGGAGATGGTATTGCGGGTGAAGCGAAGCAATCTCCTGCTGATGTTGAAGAATTCCGTTCACCCTGAGCCTGTCAAAGGGTTTTACAGATGATAAAAAGTCCCGTGAGGCATCTATCCATCCTGTCATTATTATTATTTTTCGCCCTACCCGCATTGGGCCAGCCCCAGTCGCAGGTCCTCGCCCCGCCTGAGTGGCAGGCGCAGGCCGACAGCGCGAAAAAAGACACCGCCGCATTGGCACAACGCGGCATCCAGACGGTTGACGAAAAGGGCAAGATCAAGATCGTGAAACGGAAAATCGACTACACGCATTTCGTGATCCTCGCCGTGGGCATGATGGCGTTCGTTGCCTTGATTTTGGGGACAACGCAGGCGTGGAACCCCGGGGGAAGGGCTCCATGAAAATTATTCTTTGTTTATTAAAAAAAATATGGGCGTTCCCCTACCTCGCATCTTTCTAAAAGACACAATAATCATGGCGCCTGCCGGTCGTGGTTTAATTTCTTTATTCGATGGGGACACCACTTCGTGGTTTTCCCTGGCCCCCGGCTTCCGCCGCCGTAAAATTTATGCATAAGGATAGCGCGGCGGCGGTGATCCGGGGGCACACCCCTTCCTGCAAAGGGCCGCGCGAGTTCGCTCGCTTGACGCTCGCGAGGCGTCGGCCCTTCGCAACGCAACCGCTGCTGAATGCCGCTTCGCGGAACGGCAGATGCGCTTGGCGTATTCGTAGAAGAATCGAGAAGGGAGGGGGAAAAAATGGAGGCGGCATCCAGATTTGAACTGGAGATAAAGGTTTTGCAGACCTCTGCCTTACCGCTTGGCTATGCCGCCGTTTTAAAAGACCGTGTAAAAAAAATGGAGCGAGAGACGGGATTTGAACCCGCGACGGCCACCTTGGCAAGGTGGAGCTCTACCAGTCTGAGCTACTCTCGCACGCTTGGAGGATAAAGATACTTTATTGAAGCTTAAGGAGGCAAGGAGGCGAAAAAGTGAGTATGACTTGTTTCTCACAAAAAAATCCGGGCGTTCCCCTCCCCTCACTTAATTCGGGTCGGGTCGGTCTCCCTCCGGCCGCGCTGGGGCGCGGTGCCGCCGCGGCGAAGCCGCGGAACGCCCTGATTTTTTTTATTTTTTATTAACTATTTCTCTTCTTATCCTCAGCAATGTCCTGAACATCGGCTCCTTGAGCCCTTCTTTTTCCCTCATTTCCATTGCCTTCTTCATCATGCCGGGCGGGGGCGTTGATTCGGCGGCCGGAATGCAATTGTGCCTTGTTCGCGAGGCCTCTTTCATGATGCGGTCGATTTCGTCCTTGCCGATGAGCGGTGAGACATAGAACACGGGCTCGAGCAGGGAATCCTTCTCCCCCACGACGCCTTCCCGTATCGCGGCGCGGTGCAGCTGCGTGCCGGGGTAAATCCTGAGGCCCGCCATCATGTACACCATGTCGTCGGGGTTTACCCATTTGTCAATGAACGCGAAGGTCTCGGCCATGGTCTGCCGGGTCTCTCCGGGCCCGCCGAAGATAAAAAACCACATGGTGGGGATGTCTGCTTCCCCTATGAGCCGCGCGGTCTTTTCAAGGTCGGCTACGCTGAAATTCTTTTTGAGATTGCGCAGCATTTCTGCGGAGCCCGAATCGGGCGTGCAGTCGATCTGCGAGAAGCCGGCCCACCGCATGAGCTCGAACAGCTCGCGGCTTGCGTGCGCCGGGTTGATGCCCATGGTGCGCAGCCGCGCCTTTATTTTTCTCGCGACGATCTCCCGGCAAATCGCCTCTGCATGGCCCGGCGGGTCGTTGAAGGTGGAGTCGACGAACTCGAACATGACGTTTCCGAGCCGCGCGCTTGCCTGTTGGATTTCGTCGGCAACGCTTTCCGGCCCGCGCAGCCGAAAGGCGGTTCCCTCGATGCAGGGGTAGGTGCAGTAGATGCATTGCCTGCCGCAGCCCCGCTTGGTCTGGAGGGCGTACGCGCCGCGCTGTCTGTACGGCGAGAAGTCTATCCATTTGTCGATCTCTGAAAAAGGCAGGGCCGCAAGCTCGCCGTCGAACCGCGGCGGCGCAAACTTTTCAGCGCCGTGCTGTTTGGTGATGACGCCGGGAATCCCGGCCGGGTCGCGGCCGCAATCGAGCGCGGCAAGAAGGGCCGGCAGCGCCTTTTCCCCCTCGCCCACGATGCCGTAGTCCGCGCCGGATAGTTCCATGAGCTCCGGCGGGAACATGCTGAAGCCGCTGCCGCCCGCGATGAGCGGCGCGCCGGTGGCGCCGCGGACGGGCGTGACAAACCTCTCTTTTATCGCGTCAAGGTAATAGACCGGATTGTCGATCACCACGTTGTCGACGTTGCGCACGCCGAGGCACACGTAGTCGGGCGCGAATTCGCGCACCGCATCGGGAAGCCGCGGGGAGGGGGTGAAAAGCCCGTCAAAGACGCGCGCCTCGTATGATTCTTTTATCGCGGAGGCAAGCAGGCACAGGCCCACGGGCGGGACCGGATACGGGGCAAGCTCGGTGTTGGAGTTGACAAAAAGTACTTTCTTACGCATCCGCGCGCCGCTCCACGCTCAGGGCGTGGTGCACGAAGCGCTCGGCGCGCGCCAGCACCGACACGCGGCGGGCGGCGCTTCGCAGGCCCCGCCTGCTGATCTCGGCCACCGACATGCGCTTGACAAAGTCTTCGACGCCCAGCGGCGACGAGAACCGCGCCGCCCCGCCCGTGGGAAGCACGTGGTTGGTGCCCGCGAAATAGTCGCCCATGGCTACCGGCGAATACGGGCCGGCGAACACGGCGCCCGCGTTGCGGATGTCACGCAGGTCTTGTTTCCAGGTTGTGGTGATGATCTCCAGGTGCTCGGGCGCGCATTGGTTGACAAACTCTATGCTCTGCTTCCTGCTTTTCGCCACGCACACGCACAGGGAAGCGGCGCCGAGGCGTGAAAAAACATTCTTTACGGGCGAGCGTTCGATCTCCCGGACCGTGCATTCGGCAACGCTTGTTGCGAAGCGCGCGTCCTCGGTGACGCACAGTGCGGTCTCGTCCCCGCTGCCGTGCTCGGCCTGGGCAAGCAGGTCGAGCGCGACCCACTGCGGGTTTGCCGAGGCGTCGGCGAGCACGATCACCTCGCTCGGGCCCGCCACCGAGTCTATGGCGACCGTGCCGTACACCGCCTTCTTCGCGAGCGCGACATACAGGTTGCCGGGCCCGGTGATCTTGTCGACGGCCGCGACGCTCCGGGTACCATAGGCAAAAGCAGCGATGGCTTGCGCGCCGCCCATGCGGTAGGCTTCTGAAACGCCGAGCAGCGCCATTGCGTACGCGAGCGCGGGATCGAGCTCGCCGCGCGGCGGCGTGGCGAGCGCTATCTCGGCCACGCCCGCGATCTGCGCCGGGATCACGTTCATGAGCACGCTTGACGGATACAACGTCACCCCGCCCGGCACGTACACGCCCGCGCGCCCGATGGGCCTGATGACTTGCGACAGCACGCCCTCGGTGGTCTTCAGGGAAAACGCCGCCGGCCTCTGGCGCTCGTGAAACGCCCTGATGCGCTGTGCCGCCTCGGCGCAGGCGGCCTTGAACGCGGCCGGCGCCAGGGCCGCCCTTTTCTTGATATATGAGGGTTCGAGCCGGATGGTCTTTTTGGTAACACTTACGTGATCGAATTTCTTCGTGTAGGCAAACAGCGCGCTATCGCCTTTGTTTTTGACGTCATACAGGATTTTATCCACAACGGCCTGCGCCGCTTCAGTGCGCGCAACGCTTCTGGACCTGAGATTCGTGAGAAATTTTCTTCCGGTACCGCTGGACAGATTTATGATCGGGATCTTTTTCATGGATATGATGATTTAATTGAAAAGGATTAAAAAACCACTTTGATTGGAATTAAAATACATAATAGTCAAAGGAAAAACTGCACCGCAGAGACGCAGAGAGCGCAGAAAAGCGCAATCGGACACTTGCACTAAGCATGAATTGTAAAAACTGAAATTGGGCGCCCCGCCGCTTGCGGCATAGGGCGGTCCGGCAACGAGGCGAACAGCCGGGCCCGGAGGGAGGCACGGTGCCGTGACCGGCAGGCGCCATGATTCTTTTGGTAGTTATGAGACAGGCTGGACTTCCCCCGCCCGGTATATTTAAATTTTATCTATTATTTCCAATCTTCTCAATCATCCTCACCGCCGCGGCCTCAAGTTCATCTTTGTCAACAACCTTGTCGACAATGCCTTCGTTCAGCGCATCTTGGGCCAGCAGTGATTCCCCGGTCAACAGAAACCGCATCGCCTTCCGGTATCCGACAAGCCGCGTGAAGCGCACGCTTCCGCCGCAGCCGGGCATGAGGCCGAAGCCTGCCTCGGGAAGTCCGAGCACCGCGTTTTTCGCGGCAACGCGCACGTGGCAGGCCAGCGCCAGCTCGAGGCCGGACCCCAGGCAGCAGCCCTGGATGGCGGCCACCACGGGGAACGGCAATGCGGCGAGCGCCGAGAAGCTGTCGCTGTTGTCAAGGAGCGAGCGCATCCCCGCCCGCGTGGTGGTGAGCGAGAGCATGGCCCTGAGCTGCGCTATGTTGGCGCCGGACGAGAAATGCCTTCCCCTGCCGCGGACGATCATGCCCTTCACCGAAAGGCGCTGGAGATCTGGCCTGAGCGCAAAAAGCTCCTGAAAGAACAAGGCGCCCATTTCGTTTTTCGGCGGGGCCGAAAGCGTGAGGCGCGCGATCCCGCCCGACTGCTCGAGGATGATGGGCCTATCCTGCATTTTCATGCCTTTTCCGCTTTGCCGCGGCCAAACCGTACGCGTGCGTGGCCGTGTGGGTGACCGAAACATGGATGCGCTTTTTCACCGCCGCGGCAAGGGGCATGGACACGATCCTGGGCGCGCCCCTTTTGTCGTGCGCGAGCACGATGTCGGCCGGACTGACCGTTGCGCCGAATTCCGATTTTGCAAGCCTGCCAAGGGCCTTCTTGAGCGCCGCGAACCCCGCCGCGGTCTGGCCGCCGGCAGGCGCGTCCCCCTCCGGAAAGTAGCGCTTCAAAAGGGCGTGCTGATGCTGCTTGACCGATGCAACAGGCACGATGCCGAGAAACGAAACCACGGCGCGGGTGTTACGGTTGCTGGCCATGGTTCTTTCTCGCAGCATCGCAGAACAGTTCGGTCTCCCTGCGCAGCGCCTCATCGAGCGGCAGGGTCCTGGCGTTATGAATGGAGGTCATGATGCTGCGGACCAGCGCCGCGGGCCTGCCCTCGGTGAGCCGGCAAAGGAACCGCTGCGCTTCACCCTCAAGGTCCGCGCCGTCGAAGCATTGGTCAACAATTCCCATTTCACGCGCCTCGGGCGCGCCGATCATTTTTCCCGACACCGCAAGCTCAATGACGTGCCGGCGGCACGCCACTTCCTGCGAAAATACCGTGCCGCCGAGGCCTGGCATCAGCAGCCGCTGCGACTCGGGGAAACCGAGCATCGCCGATTTCACCGCAAACCGGAAATGGCACGCCAGCGCGATCTCGAGCCCGCCGCCGAGGCAGCTGCCGCGGACCGCCGCCACAACAGGGACCGTTGCGTACCGGATGATGTCGAGCAGGGATTTTCCCTTTTCCATGGCGTCTTTCAGCGCGGACGGATTTTTCGTCAATTCCGAAAGGCGCTCAGTGTCAGCGCCCGCGCAGAAATGTTTCCCCTCGCCCGAAACAACGATCCCCGTGAGTTCCTTTCTTGACAAAAACCCCTTGAGAGTGTCGGGGTTCTCGAATTCAGGCTCGGGCAGGTAATTGTACGGCGGATTTGAAAGCACGATGCGGCCGATGGAACCGGTGATGGAGTAGAGCAGTTTCATGGTTCGTTATATTCTTTACAAGATATAATGAAATTGGGCGTTCCGCGGCTCCGGCGCGGCCTCCAGTCGCCCCTAACGCTTGGCATAAGTCAACCGCCACTCTTTTTCTTTCATCGCCGTCAGCGCCGACCCCGAGGCGGGAGGATAAGCCGCTCGTGCTTTCCGAGCCCGCTCATCTTTCTTTTTACGCGCCGGGCGAGTTCACGAGCGGCCCGACTGCCGAGGGTTCAGGCGGCGCTGATGGCGCGGCGTCTTTTGCCAACTTTTCTTCGCTGCAGAAGAAAAGCAGGCGGGGTTCGGGGGCAAAGCCCCTGAAAAAAACCGTTTATAAAAATAGATTCCCGCTTTCGCAGGAACGACGTTAGAAATTTCCCCCTATCGACAATGCCGGCCGCGGCCGGAAATATTCTATTCTCGTTTTGTCAAAAACTTCGTTCAGCGTATCGCTGATGACTTGCTTTCCTTCGTCCCTGACCGCCTGATCGAACGCAATCTCCGCGCCGAACACGGAATCAAGCGCATGATCAAGATCAGCGGCACGCATTTCTTTTTGCTCAATGAAATCAAGACAGGTGTTGATAAAAAGATAATACAATCGCCGTTTCAGCGCACCAAGATCGTTCGGAGAAAGTTCTTTACTCGATTGACGGCTAACACTAGGTCCCATAAAATCGACGAGGCCGTTTGACAATTGAGTAAACGCGTCGGCCTCCTCCGGCCGCATTCGAAAGCGATAATTTTCAACCGATGCCCTCACCACCGCGGGTCCGATTTTTTTAATGAAATCCAATTGACCGATTGGCAGCAGCGGTGAAGCCGAGACCTTGTTGATGTCCGCAGCAGCAATACCGTTTTCAATCAACCGGAACACCTCGTTCTGCAGCGGCAGCAAAAGCCGGTTCACGCTAAAGGCGTTTTTCTCGGTTTGCATGATCGGCGTGATCCCGTTTTCGGCGCACAGCGAATTCAACGCGTTTATTTTTAAAAAAGACAATGATGCGGGCACGACGGTTTCGGCGGTTTTGGTGAACTCCAAAGGATAAAAAACGTGAAATCCGGCGCATGCGGGATGGATCGAGGACGGAAGCAGTGATGACGACGTGGAAAGCAGAAGCGCGCCGTTGAGATATTTTTCGAGCCGAGAAACAACTTTTTTCTTTTCTTCAAGATGTTCCTTCGAGCATTCCACTATCACATCAAATTTGTCGTCTTCAAGTTCCCCGTACAGGAAAAACGACGCCGCCAACCGCTTCACGGCGCCGCCGGAATATTTTAGGTGCATGCGCACCGATTTGTCAACCCATGCCTGCAGCTCCACGAGACGGGCCTCGTTTGCCGAAACCCACGTTACGGCATTGCCCCGTTTCAGGAAATACATGCCCGTGTCGCGGCCGATTTTCCCGCTGCCGGCAATGAGTATGCTCATGCTCACGCGGCACTGCTCCTGACGGATTTTTTTATGGTGACGTAGCGGATGCCGTTGTGGATGAACCTGCCGTTCTGGGACAGGGAAATCCCGGACCCGCATTCGTATGCCGTTGCGACCCCTATGCCCGCCATGGCCTGCACCACATGGTGCCAGTGCACGGGCGAGGCAATGCCCGTTGCGATGAAATCGGCAATGTCGCCGGACTTGACAAGCGGTTGCTGGTCGATCGACGAAATTATCGGAACATCAGCGTCGCTCCAAGACAAATTATATATGGCTTTGCGGAATTCGCGCGACGCCTCGGCAAGATATTGCGGATGATGATACGGTATGCTCACGTTCAACAACGTGGTTGAAATCGCTCCCCGCGCCCGGGCGTCTTCAAAAAACGTTTGCATCTCGTCTTTTTTCCCGGAAAATACGCCGCAGGTTTCGTTGTTGGTGTTGGTGCGGCACACCGAGGGATATTTTCCCGAATCGCAAAGACGATGCGTCTCCTCATGCGTCAATCCCACCACGGCTCCCATGGCGAACGCTTCGCCCCCGCAGTGTTTTTTCATGATGTCGAACGCCAGGCCCGCCACCGCGCAGCAATCGATGAATGAAAGCGCACCCGACACCGACACGGCGGCATAAACGCCCATGCTGTAGCCCGCCAGCGCAACAGGAATAATTCCGGTTTTTTGATATGCCATGGCAACGGCATGGGAAAATGCAAAAGTGAAGAGCTGGCCGCTTCGTTCGTCAAGCGAAGATATTTCTTCCTCAACCAGCGTTTCCTCGAAATCAAAACCTGCAACGACAGAGGCTTGTTGGATGAACGTTCGCATGACCTCACGGTGCTTTTGATAAAAAGCCCTCTCCGCTCCGCAGGGTTCGACTGCGGCGCCGGGAAAGATGAACACTATTTGTTGTTTGTCAATCATAAATCTTTTTAAGCGATCTGGGCGGCGCCACTGAGGGGGTGTGGGTGAAGATCGCCGCCGCCTTTTTGATTATTTATTGTCAAGGAGGCGGCGGAAGCTGCACCCCAGGGGGAGACTTCCCCCTCCAGAATATCTTTTTATTTTACCTCTTTACAATCGAGTACCCCGCCTGCATGAACTTGCTCACCTCGGTCACGAAGCTCACGATCCTGTCCCCGGGCGAAAGCGTTTCCTCTCTTACGATCTTGTCAAGGCAGATGAACACCATGGGCGGGCCGCAGTAGCCGAGGTCGTTGAGACGGGAATAGAGCGCGGCCGCCGGGATGCCGATGTTTTTGCATTCTTCCATGATGGATTCGATGATGTGCTTGGTGGGCATGTTCACCTGGAACAGCCGTATCCTGTTCACCGGAATATTCCCTTTTGTCAGCATGCGCCTGAGCCCGTTGAAAAACACGGACCCGTCCTTTTCCGTGAACACCGGCGTCGAGAGCGCGTTGCGGAATTTCTGGCGCAGATGGTGGCGCGCCTCCTCGAATTCCCTGTTCGGCGGCAGCCACAGGGCCGGCCGTTCGTTGAACATGAGCGACGGCCGCTTTCCGCCGATTGATTCCATGAACGAGAATTCGAGCTCGTAACCCTTGGAGAGGGCATTCTCGCTTGTCAGCACGGCGGCGCCCGCGCCGTCGCACAGAAACCACCGCAGAAACAGCGACTCCTTGTCGATCTTGGGCTGGTTGTAATATTCCGACCGCAGCTCCGACGACGAGATGTTGGCAGAGAGCACAAGCGCGTTCCGGTTTTTTCCCGAAGCGATGAACTCGTGCGCGCAGTAAAGGGCCTTGTACGCCGAGGTGCAGTTCGCGTGGATGGACAGCTCGTCGCAGCGCTCGATGCCGAGCGCCTCCTGGATGCGCACCGAGGCCGTTGGCATCTGGTCCTGGTGCGCGCTGCCGTAACAGATGAGGTCGATGTCGCGCGGCGCCATGCCGGCATGCGAAAGCGCGGCCCGCGCCGCCTTCACCGCCATGGTGACGTTGTCCTCGGTGAACTCGCGCGTCACGGGGTCGAGGGCGTAATGCACGTACTTGACGTCGAGGAGCTCCCGCATCACGGCGCCGCTTGACGCATACCACTTCCGCACCGCCGCGGGCGCGCCCGGAAGCGGCCCGAGCGCCGCGTCGATGGCGCCGAACGGGATGGGGTCCCCCGGAAGGAACGATCCGGTCCCGGCTATATAAACAGATCGTGTCATGGTTTTTCGAAAATGCAGACGCCGTTATGGCCGCCGAAGGCGAACGAATTCGACATCACGGTCTTGATTGTTTGCTTCCTGCTTTGGCCCGGCACGTAGTCGAGGTCGCACTGCGGGTCGGGCGTTTTCAGGTTGACGGTCGCCGGAACGGTGCCATTGACAAGCGCAAGAACGCTGATCACCGCCTCGACGCCGGCCGCGCCTCCCAGGCAGTGGCCGGTCTGCGGCTTCGTGCTCGAAACTGGAACGGCGCGCGCATGTTCGCCGAACACCGCCTTGATCGCCAGCGTTTCGTACAAATCGTTGTACCCTGTTGACGTGCCGTGCGCGTTTATATAATCGACGGCCGAAGGCTTCATTGCCGCATTGGCGAGCGCGCGCTCCATCGCCCCCGCCATGCCCGTTCCCGATGGCTGCGGGGAAAGCATGTTGTACGCCTCGCTGGAAAGCCCGGGCCTGTGGAGCCGCGCATAAATTTTCGCGCCGCGCTTCCGCGCATGTTCAAGCGACTCCGCCACGAGCATGCCGCCGCCCTCGCCCATCACAAACCCGCTGCGCGCGATGTCAAACGGCCTGCACGCATGCGTAAAGTCCTCTTTTTCCTCGGAAAGCGCCATGATGCTCAGGAACCCCTCCACGTCCGCGTAGTTGATCGAAGAATCCGCTGCGCCGGCGACCACCGCGTCGCACTGGCCGGTGGCGATGAGGTCACAGGCGCCCGCGAGCGCGTACGCGCCCGATGCGCATGCGGTGCTCACCGAATACGACGGCCCGTGATACTTGCGCCGCAGGCTTATCCACGACGCCGAGGCGTTTGCCATGTTCTTTAATATGCGGTGCTCGTCTTTGCCCTGTTTGTCCCACCAATACCCCGTGCCGGTGGCGCCCGTCACCACGCCTATGCGCGTTTTGTCAACCTCGTCGAGGTTCGCGTCGGCCGCGGCCATGTCCGCGCACACCGCCGCGATCATGGTGGCGCGCGTCATCTGGGACCGGCTGCGCGGCTTGATGCAGGCAGAGAAAAGGGCGTCGGCCTCCGGCGGAAGTTCCACGCCGAAAAAACAGCCGAGGTCCCTGGGATCGAACAGGGAAAACCGCCTGACCGGGTTGTGTCCCGCCACGAGTTTTTCCCACGACGAGGCGCAGTCGAGCCCGAGTCCGGTTATCAGGCCGAGGCCGGTGATCACTATGTGCTGGTCAGCCATGGGGCGTGTTATCCTGCGGAGTTATTTTGGCAACAGTGCGTTGATCTTCGCAATGTATTTGTCGGGCGCGGGGATCATGACCTTTGATTTCGGATCGACAAAGCACATGCCCGTGCTGGCCCTGGCAATGAGCTCGGTTCCCCTGCGGATTTTATAAAAAAGCTCCATACGGAAATTATCGAAAGACCGGAGTGTCACCGACACCGTGAGCGAATCCTGGAAAAAGGCGGGCCTCTTGAAATTCATGTCGAGATGGTACAGCACCACGGTCATGTCGGCCGCCTGCAGATCAAACCCGAGGCTGGAAAAATACCGCACCCGCGCGCGCTCAAGGTACGAAACGAGCTTGGTATGGTGGGCGATCCGGTACGCGTCCACGTCCTCGAATTCGACGGTCACCGGTATGGAAAAATCATGAACGGCCGCTTTCATGCTCGGATAAAATACTCGAATTGAGGGGGCAAATGCCAGAGGATATGACAGGATAAATACCGTGAACCGGCGTATCGGCTCATTTAAAAAGGTAACCGAAGGCTCAAAGTCGTCGTCTCACAAATGAGGTAACCAAGACTTGTTTGAAAATGGCTTTGAGTTTTCGTTCTATTGCATCTTTGAGAGAAAATGGATT
>Ga0335081_10000648_pt1 | contig 57764 bp, 47 predicted proteins | sample Lox_Sample_35_FD_206713 | JGI IMG/M metagenome (GOLD analysis project Ga0335081, IMG submission 206713) | Soil microbial communities from Loxahatchee National Wildlife Refuge, Florida, United States - Lox_Sample_3.5 | ecosystem: Environmental > Terrestrial > Soil > Wetlands | place: USA...
GAGCATGACGAAAACCTGATCGTATCCCTCGACCGGAGAAGTAAACGCAATGGTGCGGCCGTCAGGGGAAAGCCTGACCCAGTCCATGGTCTTGTTCCACGAACTGATTTTTCTGATTTTACCGGGGCTTGTTGCAGGCCGGCTGAAAACAAGATGATAAATGCCATAACCCGCGGCAAGCAGGATGGCGAGCAATACTGCGCCGGCAGAAATCACTTTGCCTTTGTTGCGGGATGCGGCCGCGGCGATCACGGAGCTGCTGGAGGGATGCGCAGCGTCCTGGGCCGGAAGCGGCGAGGAGGGTCCGGACGCTGAGGCAGTGGACGGCGATTTGGAAACTGCGGGTTCGGCTCCAGAGGCAAACGGCGAAGATCCCGAACTGCCGGAGACGCGGCCCGACTCCAAATCACGCCGCAAGCGCTTGAGATCGGATCGGAATTCCGCAGCGTTCTGATAGCGCAGGTCGCGATCTTTTTCGATGGCCTTACCGATGATACGTTCAAGTTCGGTTGGGACTTCCGGATTGAATCGCGCCGGGGGCAGCGGCGGGCGATTCAAAATGCCTTCCATAATTACGCCCGAGGTTTCGCCGCGGAATGGCAGCGAACCCGTCACCATCTCATACAGGACTGCTCCCAGCGAGAAGAGATCGGAGCGGGCATCCAGTTCCTTGCCACGCACCTGTTCCGGAGACATGTAGGCCATGGTTCCGACAGCCATGCCCGGACTGGTGAGGTGCTCGGGATCGACTCCCAGGGTGGCGCGCGTGGCAGCCGATGCATCTTGCAGCGAAGGGGCGACCTTGGCCAGACCGAAATCGAGAATCTTGGCCGAGCCGCGCTTGGTGACGAAGAGATTGGCAGGCTTGATGTCGCGGTGAATGATGCTGGCAGCGTGGGCGGCATCCAACGCGTCGGTGATCTCGACCGCCAGCGACAGAATCGGTTCCGTCTCCATTGGCCGCCCGCCAATCCGCTGTTTCAGGGTCACCCCCTCCAGGTATTCCATGGCAATGAAGGACTGGCCGCTGTGCTTGCCGATCTCATAGATCGTGCAGATGTTGGGATGGTTCAGAGCGGAAGCGGCTCGGGCTTCGCGGCGGAAACGCTCAAGCGCCTGCGGGTCCTCGGCCAGGTCTTCCGGGAGGAATTTCAGCGCTACAAAACGCCCGAGCTCGTTGTCCTCGGCCTTATAGACCACGCCCATCCCGCCGCCGCCGAGTTTTTCCAGAATGCGGTAGTGCGAGATGATCTGGCCGATCATGGGCTGAATCTTAGGTCGCCGAATAGGCCAAGTCAACCGGGTCTACCCGTAGGCCATCGGACGGTGTCCCGTCAGGACCGCGAAATACGGGGCAGTTTCCCCTTGACTCCGCGCCATACCCGGGGTATGTTTCCCTATTCCCCTAAGCAGGGTCCGCTCGTCTCTCATGTCCCCCGAGGAATGAAATGCCCAACGCCCAAAGACCGGCCCGGAGGCTTGCCATGCGGATGAATAAGAGCATCCCCATGGCTCTTTTCTGTCTCGCCGTCACCTCCTGTGCCGCGTTCGGCCAGGCCGCGCCAAAAGCACCCGTGCGAGTTGCCGCGGTCAAGCTTGCTGCAGCAGCGCCTCCGACTCATCCATCGCCATACAAATCTCCGATTCTAAAACGCATTTGGGAAAAGAAGGGACTTCGGTCACACGCCAGGCAGCTGGTCCTGGACTCACCGCAACTCAACCTGCCATTTCTGACGACTCCTCCCATGTACGCCGCAGGCTCGAATGAGACTGCCACCGACCTGGCGCTCGGCGATTTCAACGGAGACAACAAGCTCGATATTATCGTGGCTGCCAACCCTCCCGTCATTCTGCTGGGCAATGGAGATGGCACATTTCAAGCGGCGGTTTCCATAGGCACGATCACTTCCAACCCCACCGGTGTCGCCGTTGCTGATTTCAATGGAGATGGAAAACCGGATGCCGCCTTCGCAATTTCGGGCGCCGCGGAGGTGTACCTCGGCAATGGGAATGGGACATTCGGATCAGGCACGACGTTCGCCTCCAGCGGAACAAACGAGTTTCCGCGCATTCTAGCCGAGGACGTTAATAATGACGGCTTCATGGACCTGATCCTCAATACCGACAGCGGGGTTAATGTCCTGCTGGGCAATGGCAATGGAACTTTCCAGCCTGCCAAACCCTCGAGCGCCGATGTTCAGTTCATGGCGGCGGCGGACTTCAACAAGGACGGTCAAATAGATTTAGCAGTTACCGACGGTTTCGAAAGCTTGAGCATCCTGTTGGGTAAGGGTGATGGAACTTTCACCGTCGCCAGCACTTATTCGATACCGTCCCACGACATGTATACCCTGGCTGCCGCCGACTACAACGGAGACACGATACCCGATGTAGCCTTGCCCAACGGGCAGGTGTACCTGGGGAACGGTGACGGTACCCTTCAGTCCCCGGGAACCTTTCCGACTGCGCCTGACGCGGACGTGGTTGGTGCGGCGGACGTGAATGGGGATGGAATTCTGGATTTGTTGACATCCAGCCTGTCCTTCAGCTGCGGCGCGGCAGACTTTGGGCTGACGGGAGTATCTTTGGGCAAAGGAGACGGTACATTTCAGCCCATCACCGTCCTTGATTCTGGCGGCTGCACCAGTCCGGCGTTTATCGTTTCTGGAGACTTAAATAACGATGGCATGACCGATCTTTTAGTTTTGATCGGAAGCCCTGGCTACAGTCTCGCAATCTCCGATCTCAGCGTTCTTGTAAACAGCGAAAAGGGGACATTTCCCGCGGCCCAGTTGGAGATCTCGGGCGGATCAAACGGGATCGCGGTTAACGACTTCACGCGTGACGGCAACGACGATGCGGTTCTTGCCGATGGCAGCGTATATCTTGGCGGGGGAGACGGAACGCTGCATTATGAGGGTACCGCTGCTCTCGGCGGAATTGAGGTCACAACCGGTGATTTCAATCATGATGGTAATCCGGATGTCGCAGCCGCAGTGGAGTGTGCTGCAATGGTCTGTGGCGACGGCGGACAGCTATCCTTCGCTTTAGGAAACGGTAATGGCACGTTCCGGCCGCCAAGGACTCTTCCATCTGGCGGATTTTACGCGGAGTCTCTTGCCGTGGCCGATTTCAACGGCGACGGCAATCTTGATATCGGCTTGGTTAATAATTGTATTGACAGCAGCTGTTCTTCAGCCGCAGGTTCGGTGAGCATCTACCTGGGAAACGGCGCCGGAGGTTTCACTTTACTGAGCACAACGACGCTGAGCTTTTTCAATCCCACAAGCGTTGTGACCGGCGATTTCAACAATGACGGGATTATTGATCTTTCGGTGTCCGGACTTGAGGGTCTGTTTGAACCTGGCATTGTCACTGTCTTGTTGGGCAATGGAGACGGCAGTTTTCAAGCCCCCATCGTCACTGACAGCACGGACAACAATGGCATCTCGGCCGCTGCCACCGGTGACTTTAACAATGACGGCATCCTGGATCTCGTTGTCGCCAACGGGGACACGTGCTCGGATTGCGGGGGCGAAGGCAATCTCATGTACGGCAATGGCGATGGAACATTTACCGCCGGGCCTTCGATTGAAACCAATGGCGGACCGCCGGCTTCGGTGGTTGCGGCGGATTTTTTCGGTACGGGCACCGCAGCGCCAGCCTTGGCTAATCGCTGCGGCGACACATTGGACTGTCCTGAAGGCTCAATCTTCGTTTATGGGGCGGAGAGCCAAAGCGATATCATGCTGCTCTATCTTGCCGTTGGCGATTTCAATAACGATGGCAAGCCCGATGTCGCCGGATCGCTCCAGTTCGACTCCGGGGCAACGATTCTTCTGAACACGGGCGCGACTCTGGCCGCCAGCACCACCACGCTCTCGCCCGCCGGACTGCAAACCTACTCTGCATTCCAGTCAGTCACCTTCACTGCCCGGGTCAGCCATACCGGGCTGCTGGTTCCAACCGGCGAAGTGGACTTTCTCGACAACGGCGTTTCTATCGGTTCAGCTTCGCTTGGGCCCAATGGTCAAGCTTTGATCAGAACGAAAACCCTCGCGGTCGGCTCGCACTTCGTGGTTGCGTACTATCGTGGCGACACAAACTTCGCCCCGAGCAATTCGCCCGGCGCACGCGTTACCATCGTCCGCGCCAATACGAGAACCATTCTCACCTCATCGCCTAATCCCTCACAGCCCGGTCAGAAGGTGACTTTTACCGCGGTCGTGACCGGCCAATATGGCGGACCCACCGGCACGGTGACTTTTAAGGCCGGAAATGCCATTCTGAAGAGAGTCACATTGACTCACGGTTCTGCGTCGCTGAGTACGAACAAACTCAGCGAGGGAAATCATCGGATCAGCGCAGACTATAGTGGAAACAGCCAGTTTCAGCCCAGTTCCGATGCTTTGACGCAGATTGTCAAATGAGGATCGGGTAGTAGGTGGGCACATCTCGGGGCGGCGGGCCCGCCCACTAATCGTGATTTTCGACGAGTGGCAGTGCTACTCCATCTCAAACGCCAGCCACTGCAAGCCGCCGTCGCGTTCAATCTGCAGCACGACTGGCGAAAAGCGGTGCAGCCCGTGCAACGCCGCGCGCAGCGAATCGAGTGAATCTACAGGTTGCGTATTCACGCTGTGAATCACGTCGCCGGACTTTAGTCCGGTTTCCGGGCCGATGGCTTGCGCCGTGCGCGCAATCACCACCACTCCCGAAGGAATGCGCAGGCCGGAAACCACCGAGCGTATCTGATCATCCAGCGTCACCGCCAGGATGCCCAGCCGGGCCACCAGAGCATGTTCCGTGTTCACTGCGTCCATCAGTTTGTCCATCGAGTCGCGGTGCTCCACCACGGGAACTTCCAGGGTCTTAACTTCGCTTCCCCGCAACACCACCAGCTTCATGATCTTGTCGGTCGGGTGCAGGTACATGGCAGCCGTCAGTGATGGGAGCGTTTGCACGGCGCGGTCATCAGCGCTGACGACTATGTCGCCGACTTTCAGGCCGGCCGACTCGGCCGGGCCTCCGGGAGCGACATCGTCAACAATCACGCCCCAATTTTGTGCCAGTTTCAATCCCTCGGCCAGATCGGGCGTGATCTCCTGCGCCCCGGCCTCGATTTCCACGCGGTGAACGTGACCATACTTGCGCAGGCTGTGATAGACGAAATTCACCACGCGAGCCGGAATGGCGAAACCGAGTCCCTCGCTGCCGCCGCCCTGGGAAAGAATTAAGGTGTTGATCCCAAGCACATACCCATCCACATCTACCAGCGGGCCACCGCTGTTGCCGGGGTTGATAGGCGCATCCGTCTGGATATAAACCATGGGATGCTCCGGGTCAGGCTGCCTGCCGACGGCGCTGACCACGCCCATTGTCACTGAATTCTGCAGGCCTTCCGGACTGCCAATCGCGAAGACCATTTGCCCCTGACGCACTGGCCGCGCGCTGCCGAGTTCGAGCGTGGGCAACCCGGTCTGCTCCACCTTGAGCAGAGCCAGGTCAGTTTCCTTATGGATGCCGATCAATTTGGCATCCAGCACGTGCTGTTTTCCCGCCGGCTCAATCTGCGGATAGTCCACCGACGCCATGGGTAGTACCACGAGAATGCGCTGCGCGCCTTCGACCACGTGCGCGTTAGTCATGATGTAGCCGTCGGGATCAACAATAATCCCCGATCCCAGCGCATGTTGACGCGCAATGAACGCGGTCTCGCCGTGTCCGCCGCCCTCGACTTCGCCGTAACCTGTTACCAGAACTTGCACCACCGCCGGGGAGACTTTGGCCGTTAGCTTCTCAAATGCAGTATCAAGTTGTTGCAGCACGTCCGGTGCTTGCGATGGCCGCGGAGTGGCAGACTTGCCTAAGTCTGCCGCCGGGTTCGGTTGCCCGGGCTGCTGGGCGGCAACGGTTGGATCCAGTCCAAAAGCAAGAAAAGCACCCAGCAAAGAAGAAAGCACCCGCCCGGCAGTTCCATGAACGAACATAGTGGCCCCTTCCCTCGGCTTATTTCCCTGCCATCTTAGATGAGGTTCCCCGGTATGGTGAGCGCAATTCGCGCAATCGCCCGGTTTCCGGCGATTTTTGCCGGGGGAACCTAGTTCTTACCCTTATTTTGTGCTGCATCGGGCTTTTATGCGGCGTATGATCCGTGATATAAGGGCGGGTACGTAGAATCCATAGAAGCACAGCTATAGAAGAAAAGACTGCCCAGGAGATGCCGTATGGAGCTGGCGGCTGCAGGCAAGAATGGCCATGCCCGAGGAGGTCTTGTGTCCGAAGAAGCGCGGACGGGGAAGCGTTTCCCCCTGGAATTGCCCATCAAGATTCACAAGTCCGAGGAAGCCGGAGAACATAAAGGCGTTACCGGCAACCTGAGCGCAGCCGGCGTTTATATTCGCGCCGACGCCGCACTTGAAGTCGGCTCGAGCGTCGAGTTCGAGATCGCCCTTCCGCCCGAGGTCACGGGGGCCAAGGAAAACGTGATTGTGCAGTGCCGCGGGCGCGTGGTGCGCACCGACGAGCCCGCCGGCGGCAAAGGCGACGCCCGCGGAGTTGCTTGTGTGATTGACTCCTACGATTTTGTGCGCAATGAGTAGATTGTTGGCGAGTGCGGTTGCAAGTTTCCAAGCACGACTTTCTGAACCGTGAGGACGCGATGCTGAAACTGATTTTGGCTGACAATCAGGCAATTTTCCGGGCGGGAATCGCCAAAGTGCTGGCGGTGGAAGACGAGATGCGCATTGTGGCCCAGGCGCAGACCCAGGAGCAGATGTTCATGGCCCTGGATAAATTTCGCGCGGCCGTGCTGATCGTTGCCGGCGGCTTTCACAACGATCTTAACGGCGTGCTTCAGGCCGCAAACAAGGTTAAGACTCGGGTCGTCGTGCTTGCCGACACCGGCGAAAGCGCGCAGCGTTACATGGGCCTGGGAGCCCATGGCGTGGTCTATCGCAACGTGACCAGCGCCGCGCTCGTAGATTGCGTCCGCAAAGTTGCGCGCGGAGAAACCTGGGTGCAGGATATCGCCGTTCCCAGCGAGTTGACCGAAAACGACATGGTCGGCCTGCGCGTCCGCGACCGCCTCACCGCCAAAGAGCTGCGCATCGTGGCGCTGATTGTCCAGGGATACAAGAACAAAGAAATCGCATCGCAGCTTGGCACGACCGAACAAGTCATCAAAAATTATCTGCGGAATGTTTATGACAAGATTGGAGTCTCCGACCGGCTCGAGCTGGCGCTGTTCACCATCCATCATCGCATCTTGAACGAAGCCGCCGCGGCGACTGCTGCTACAGTCCCTCCGCAGCCGGGGCAGGGAGCAGGGGTAGCATCGTAGTCGTGTGGGTCGGACACGACTTGTCCGACGCTGTTGATTTTGAACTCCCATCTCGCCGTTGCTGCCACAAATTTTGTTGACACTTATTCCCAAATGGGCGAAAACGACCGCCGCCGGTGTCGAGGCGGCCCATGAAACGTCTTTCCCGGCCCCGAAAAGCACCTTCCAGTCTTCCCAACTCTATTCATCAGCGGCTTAACATGTATGCCCTCGCGGCAGGCGCGGCCGGAGTCAGCGTAATGGCTATGGCCGCACCATCGGAAGCGGAAATTGTGTACACGCCCGCCAATGTGACCATCACGGACCAGAGCGGTGACCTTTACTACCTCGACCTAAACGGGGATGGAATTAATGATTTCGTTTTTGGAGGAAATACCCGTACTCCCTGGTTCTACGTTCGTGGCCTGCATGGTGATGCAGCGGCCGATTTTCCAACATACGGGAGTTCATCATGCTCTGCCACCGCACTCAAAGCAGGGCAGATCATCGGCTCACGAAACCATTTCTGTAGTAATCCATTTTTCTTGGGCTTCGCTGATATGGTTCTAAATGACGCTGGGAAGTGGGTGGATGTCAGTCGCCGCTACCTTGGATTCAAGTTTGCGGCCGCGGCAGGACCCACTATGGGTGGGCACGACTCAGCGTTCGAGTCAACGGAAAGCTTATTACGGCAGGTCTCACCGGCTATGCTTATGAAACCATTCCGAACCATCCCATCAAAGCCGGTGCTACGAGTGGAATGGATGGCGGTGAGGCAAATGCGGATGAGTCGGACTTTGGCACAGTTGGCGCGCTAGCTCTCGGATCGGCTCGTTGAATCCTGCTAGTTCGCTCTAATTCTTCTGTCCAATTGCTTTTCCCTGGGTAAACAGATACAGATAGTCTGGGCCACCCGACTTCGAGTCCGTGCCGGACATGTTGAACCCGCCAAAGGGATGGCATCCCACCGTCGCACCTGTGCACTTGCGGTTAATGTAGAGATTGCCCACGTGAAACTCGCGAATCGCCCGCTCGATCTTTTCTTTCGAGCTTGTATACACCGCTCCCGTCAGGCCAAATTCCGTATCGTTCGCGATCTCCATCGCATGGTCAAAATTCCTTGCCTTGATCACCGCCAGCACCGGCCCAAAAATTTCTTCCTGTTCCAGCTTCGACTTCGCAGGAATGTCGGCGATCACCGTGGGCTGAATGAAATATCCCTCGCCCTCCGCGCGGGCGCCGCCGGTAATCACCCTCCCGTCGTTTCTGCCCTGCTCGATATATTCGAGGATGGACTTCATCGAGCCTTCGTTGATCACCGCGCCCATATTCAAATTTTCCGCCGGATCGCCAATCGTGATCTTCTCTACCCGTGCTTTCAACGCCGTCAAAAACCGGTCATAAATCTTTTCGTCAATAATCGCCCGCGAGCACGCCGAGCATTTCTGCCCCTGGAATCCGAAGGCCGACTGGGCCACGCCTTCCACCGCCGAATCAAAATCGGCATCGGCGTCCACGATAATCGCGTCTTTCCCGCCCATCTCGAGGATTGTGCGCTTGATCCAGACCTGCCCCGGCAGATGCTCCGCCGCGCGCTGGTTGATGTCAAGACCTACCTCGCGCGATCCGGTAAACGCGATATACCTCGTCTGCGGATGCGCCACAATCGCGTTGCCAAACGTCGCGCCCGATCCCGGACAAAAATTCACCACCCCATCCGGCATGCCGGCTTCTTCCAGCAGTTCGACAAATTTCGCCGCAATCGTCGGCGAATCGCTCGACGGTTTCAGGATCACCGTGTTTCCCGAAACCACCGAAGCCAGCGTCATCCCCGCCATAATCGCGCAGGGAAAATTCCACGGCGGAATCACTGCGCCCACGCCTAGTGGGATATAGCGCAGCGTGTCGCGCTCGCCCGGCAACTGCGCCGGCAACTCAATGTGCGTCAACCGCAGCGCCTCGCGGCTGTAGTACTCGCAAAAATCTATGGTCTCGGCGATATCGGCGTCCGCCTCCGCCCAGTTCTTGCTCACTTCAAACACCAGCCACGCCGCAAACTCGAATTTCCGCTCGCGCAGCAGGTCGCCTACGCGAAACACCAGGCTCGCCCGTTCCTCCACCGAGGCAAACTTCCACGACTCAAACGCCCGCAGCGCCGCCCGCATTGCCGGCTCGACGTGCTCTTTTCCGGCCTTCTGATGGACTCCCACGAGTTGCGACGGTTTCGCCGGATTCAGCGACTTGATCTTCTCCGCCGTCTTTACCCGCTCGCCGCCGATAATCAGGTCATACTCCCGTCCCAGTTGGCCGCGGACTTTCTCGATCGCCGCCCGCATCTTGCGCGCATTTTCTTCTTTGCTGAAATCGGTCAGGGGCTCGTTAACAAAACGCCCGGCATGCAGGCTAATCCGCGGGCGAGTGGGGGCTTCAACCGTTGCCATAAGTGCACCTCAAGAGAGACGTTTGGGAACTTATATCGATGCTTTCCGGCCGTCTCCAAACCTTAATAAATTCTAGCACCGGGCATGGCAATTCCCCGATATGGCGCCGTCCCGAGGCCGAGCGAAGGTTTCGCTTGGACCGAAGTGCGCCACAGACTCTGCAAGAATTCCTACGGCAATCCGAAGGCGTACACGGCGCTGCCGGCGGCGATGGCCACATATTCCTTGCCGTCCACGGCGAAGGCCATGGGGGCGGCGTACACTGCGCCGCCCATCTGGAAATGCCACAGGGTTTTGCCGGAAGCGGCTTCGAGCGCGATGAAGTTTCCTTCGGCGTCGCCGGAGAAGACGAGGCCTCCGGCGGTGGAGAGGACGCCGGACCAAGTGGGTGAGGTGTGCTCGAAGGTCCACTTGATCTGCCCGGTTGAGGGATCAATCGCTTTCAGGAATCCGCGATACGGTTCGGCTTCTTCCGACGGAAAGTAAGCGCTGCCGTAGAAGGCGTGCCCGGCTTCGTAAGGCTGGGGCGCGGTGCTGAAGATGTCGCACTGATCGCGGGAGGTGACGTAGAAAAGGTCCGTCTGCGGATTGAACGCGGGTGCCATAAAATTTGTGGTGCCGAGCGCGCCGGGGCAAACGGTGTGGCCTTCGAGGGTCGGCGAGGCGTTCTTGTTGGCAATTGGGCGGCCTTCGGCGTCTTTGCTGTCGCTCCAAGTGGTCTTGCCGTAGGCGCTGGCGGAAATCAGCTTGCCGCTGGTGCGGTCGAGGACGTAGAAGAATCCGTTGCGGTTGGCCTGGGCGATCAGCCGCTTCCCGCCGGAGTCGATCATGACTGGAACTTGCGTGGCGTCCCAATCGTGTTCGTCGTGTTTGGTGAATTGAAAATACCAATTGAGCTTGCCGGTATCGGCGTTGAGGGCGAGCAGCGAGTTGCTATACAGGTTGTCCCCGGCACGGCCTTCGCCGCGATTCGAAGGCGAAGGATTGCCCGTCGGCCAGAAAATCTGGTTGGTGGCGGGATCGTAAGTGCCAGTGTTCCAGGCGGGAGCGCCGCCGGTCTTCCAGGAATCGCCTTCCCAGGTTTCGTGGCCGGGTTCGCCAGGACCGGGAACAGTGTAGAAACGCCACTCGCGCTCGCCGGTCGCGGCATCGTAGGCGTCAATGAAGCCGCGAATGCCGTATTCGCCGCCGGAGACACCGATAACGACGAGGTTCTTCACTGCAAGTGGGGCGACGGTGAAGCTGTAGCCTTTTTGATAGTCGGCGGCGATGGCGTCCCAGATAATGTTTCCGGTTTTCGAGTCGAGCGCGATGACGTGGGCGTCTAGCGTGCCCATGAAAACTTTATCGCCAAGGATCGCGAGGCCGCGATTTACGCGGCCACAGCATGGGCGAATATCTCCCGGCAGTTGATGCTGATAAAGCCAGATGGGACGGCCGGTACGGGCGTCGAGGGCGAAGGCGCGGTCATCCTGGGCAGTGGCGTAGAGGATGCCATCAACGACGAGCGGTGTGGTTTCGAGCTTGCCGGTCGCGGCGGTCTGATAAACCCATTTTGCGACGAGCGAACGAACGTTGAGGGTGTTGATTTGATCGAGAGAGGTGAAGCGGCGTCCGGAGTAGTCGCCGGAGTAGGTCAGCCAGTTCTGCGGTTCTTTGGCCGAGTTCAGCAGACGCTCGGAGGTGACCTGGGCGGGGGCATGCAGCGCGAGGACACCGACAAACCAAACAAGCAGAAGCCTCCGCCAAGACTGGAGCCCGCAGGGCGTGAAGGCCTCGACATGTTTTGCGGCGCGGGAACGCGGCGCTAAAGCGCCGTTCTTCCACGGTCGTCCAAACACAACGCAGGTAAGTTGGGCAGGTACGCTCATTTCGCTCCTACGCTGATGAGAAAGCCGACGAGGTCATTAAGATCTTGGCCGCTCAAGACATCGGGGTTGTACTTGGGCATGAGCGATTCACGGCTCTTTTGAAAGGATTGCAGTTTATCTTTCTCCAGCAGATGAATCTGTTCGTTGGCATCCATCATTTGAACGGTGAAATTGTCTTCGTTGAGGGCTACGCCCTTGATGGTTTTGCCATCGGCCGTCACGACCGTGATGGTTTCGTATTCCTGGGGAAATTCTTTGGTGGATTCGGTCAGTCCCCAAGCGAGGCGGCGGCTGGGATTGCGGACGGAATCGATAATTGCGGGCTGAGTGCGAGAGCCGCCAACGGCGGTGAGGTCAGGGCCGAGGCGCCCGCCTTTGCCTTCGACCATGTGGCAGAGCGAGCAATTGGCGTCGCCATAAAACAGCTTCCTGCCATGAGCAGCGTCACCGAGCAGCGTGGGGGGAGCTTTGACTTCCACGCTGCGAATATAAGTAATGATCTGCCATATTTCTTCGTCGGTCATGCCCACGCCCTGGCCGTTGGTGCCGTTGGCGGGCATGGCGGTGCCGGGGATGCCGTTGCTGATGATCTGGAACATTTGAGCATCGGAATGAGCATGTTTCTTGTGGGCGCGGGTCAGGTCGGGGCCGCGGCCTCCGCCGTGCGCGCCGAGGCCGTGGCAGAGGGCGCAATTGATGCGAAATTCGTACTCTCCAGCTTTGGCGGCCTTGGGATCGCGGAGGGGTTTCTGATCATCGGCAGCATAGGACGTAGCCACAAACGCGGCGAGAAAAAGGAAACAGGCAGCGGCCGATTGTAGGAGGCGAGACAAGTAACCCGTGAAGCCCAAAGTCATGGGAGTCAATCAGTTTGTGAATTTGCGGGCATTTTACGCCCAACTTAGCCGTGCGGGGCTTTGGAAATCGGGGAAGATCGTTGGGAAATTGCGTTCGAACCCGTTGTACATGTCCGCATGGCATCTGGGAGCTGCACTTTTGGTCCTCTACACTGAATTCCTCCCCTGACGTGTCCGATTACCAGAGGCAGCAGCGTTTTTTCGAGTAGGCTGCCAAGTTGCTGAACCATCACCCCTTCCAGTGGTAGGCGCCGGACTGCGGCAGCCCGATGTGAGCAAGCACCCGGCAGGCGAACTCACGCGCCATGACATCTAAATCAGTAGGGCGATTGTAGAAAGCTGGAATCAAAGGAAAGACTGTGGCCCCGGCGTCCGCCACGCGGTACATGTTACGGATATGAATCTTATTCAGGGGCGTTTCGCGAATGCAGAGCACGAGCGGGCGTTTCTCTTTGAGACACACATCGGCCGCGCGTTCGATCAGGCGGGAAGCGTCGCCGTTGGCGATGCGGCCGAGCGTTCCCACGCTGCAGGGGAGGATAACCATAGCGTCAGCAGGATACGAGCCACTGGCGACGTTGGCACCGATATCGGCATTGGCCTGAAAGTGGATCTTCTTCGAGGCGTTTTGCGGAGCCACGATCTGGCTTATGAGATTGGAACGCCCTTTCAAGCCAAGTTCTTCCGCTATGACGCGGAGGCCGGCGTCGGAGGGGATGAAGTTTACGGTTTCGACTCGCCGGTCGCGCGAGACCGCGAGAAGGAAATGCTGAAGAAAAATGGCTCCGCTGGCACCGCTGGTGGCGACGGTCAGGTTTTTGGGCGGATGGTCTGGCAAGATGGCTCCGGGCTGCACGGCTGCGTTTTGAGCATAGGGAGCGGATGCGGCCGAAGTCAAGGAGCGGAGGAATTGAAGTTTGGCGGGTGAGGGCGCCCGCCCCACAAAAGAGATGGCTAGCGCAAGCAATTTGCGATTGAGACGGAGCGCGGCGCAACTGCATGCGCTGGCGGGCGTGCAGCGGGAGATTCGCGCCAATGACCAGTCGCCCCGACGCAAGTACCTGCGGGAATTTAACCGGCATTTTCGACGATATGAAAAGGTCTTAAGTCTCGGCCAACTGCGAACCGCAATCGGGGATTCTGACGTGGTGCTGATCGGGGACTATCATGCCTTGCCGGCTTCGCAACGTTTCGCTGCAACCCTGCTGGAAGAACGCGCACAGCCGGCCGACCGCCCCGTGGTGCTGGGAGTGGAGACGATCTTCGCGCGCGATCAGCACATTATTGACGAATGGTGGCGTAGGGAGATTGACGAAGAAGAATTCCGCGAGCGTGTTCGCTTCGACCTGGACTGGAACTATGAGTGGGCGCCTTTCTATGAGCTGCTGGTGACGGCCCGGGAGCATGGAGAGGCCATTTATGGGCTGGATTGCATGCCGCGCGAGGACCTGCGGCGAATCAGCGCCCGCGACCGTCACGCCGCCCATAAGATTGCGGAGATTCGCAAGGGGCATCCCGGAGCGGTGGTGATGGTCCTTTTCGGCGAGTCACATCTCGCGCCTGGCCATCTTCCTCGCGCCTTGCGGCAGGAGTTGCCGAACGATCAGGTCCTCACTCTTCTGCAGAATGTGGATGCCCTTTATTGGCGTGCCGCCGGGGAACAGCACGAACGGGTAGAAGCAGTGCAGGTAAAGGACAACATCATTTGCGTATTCAATTCCACGCCGCTCGAGAAGTATGAAAGCTACCGGCTGTGTTTCACCCGCTGGAACCGCGAAGCAGGAGAACAACCCGACGTCGCACCCACGATCTATAACCTGATTGACGGATTGTTGCGATTCTTGAACATCAACCGCTATGCATCGCACAACGGCACGCAACCAAAATTCCTGGTGGACCTGATGCCGGAGGTTTACTGCGGAAATACCGATGGACGCCTGCGGCAGCTTTTGCTGCGGGCAGTCGGGGAAGACGAGCGCGTGGATAACATGCTGCGAAAGGTAGAGGCGCAGGGCAGCGTGTATCTTCCGTCGATTAATGCCTTTTATCTCCGAGATTTTCAGATGGCTCATGTGGCAGAAGAGACGGCGCGGTTTCTGCATCATGCCTGCCGCGGGCTGCCGCTGCGGCGCAACGGGCATCCAGTTGTGCCAAGCGACATCGGCGACCGCTTCTATGCACGGACATACGAACACGCCCTGGCGTATTTTGGATCGCGCGTGTTGTACCCGGCGAGGCTTGCGGTTCGTCTCGAGGCCAACGCAGACCTGTCACGAGCGACCTGCGAAGGCTTACTACAACAAGCGCTGCGCGGAGACCGAACAAAATTCGAGTGTATCGTGCAGCGCCTCGGCTACACGGTGGGCAGTGAACTGTATGACGCCTATCTTCGCGGTGCGGTCAGTACGCCGGAGTTGCGCGAACTGTATTTGAAGCACATTGAAGCGCCAGGCGCGGCCCGGGCCGCCTGCCTGGAGATCGTCCGGCGAACCTACGGGTCGCGCAAGAAACCTTGCAGCAGCGTGCGCAGTTAGCGCTGCAGGAAAAGAACTGCAAGCGTCGAACCAAACCCGCCAGTGCTAATCTAAAGGCTCGTCTCTAAAGAATCGTCGGCAATGAGACGCAGAATAGTTCTGTGAACGCAGATTCCATCCGCAAGCTGTTTGCTCAGGTGCGCCGGGGCGAGGTCGCTCCAGATGAGGCGGTCGAGCGCCTGCGGCATATGCCCTTCGAAGATCTTGGCTTTGCTAAAGTTGACCACCATCGCGCCTTGCGAGTCGGGTTGCCCGAGGTGATTTTTGGGCAGGGGAAGACGCCGGAGCAATTGGCAAAGATCTTCTCGAGCCTGGCGCAACAGGCTCAGAACGTGCTGGCAACACGCGCCAGCAAGGAACAGTTCGCGGCGGTGCGAAAGAAAGTACGAAAGGCGGAATACCGCGAACCGGCAAAAACGATCTTATTGCAACGCGATCAAAAGAAGTACGGCAAGGGACTTGTCGCAGTGGTGTGCGCAGGCACCAGCGATATACCGGTGGCGGAAGAGGCTGCCGTGACAGCCGAAATCATGGGCAATAAAGTCGAGCGGCTTTACGACGTGGGAGTGGCAGGGATCCATCGTCTGCTGGCCAACCGCAACACATTGATGAGAGCGAGAGTGGTGATTGTCTGCGCGGGAATGGAGGGAGCGTTACCCAGTGTGGTTGGCGGACTGATCGGAGTGCCCGTGATTGCAGTGCCGACCGGCGTGGGGTATGGGGCTGCCTTCAAAGGAGTGGCGGCGTTGCTGGGCATGATGAACTCCTGCGCCTCGAACGTCAGCGTGGTAAATATTGACAATGGATTTGGGGCGGGATATGTGGCATCGCTGATCAACCGGTTGTGAACGCGGAATGCCTTAATCAGCGAAAAAATGAGGCGCGGGCCGCGGCCCGCGCCCCTCCCCCGATCCAGGCGCTCAGGAACGCTTGGCCACCTGCAGATCATTCCGCACGGTGAAAGCGCCCAGCACCTGGTTCGCCCGAACTCCGGCGATTTGTTTGTCCATCACGGTTGCGACAGTGCCACAGAGCGTCACGTTGCCGCGATCGACGACAATCCTGATCGGCCGCGCCGGATCAATCGCGTAGCGCCCAAGCGCCGGATCGCGGTAGATTGCGCGCAGAGTTCGCAGGCGCACGTTATCATCGAAGGTCGAAACCGGATCAACGGTAATGTTGTCCACCACGTCCTTCACGCCCGGAGTCGCGCTCACCAAGGCCATGGCCGAGTTGCGATCGTACTCGATGCGGACCGCGCCGTTTAACGTCGCCACCCCGTCCTTTACCGAAACGGTCACGTAGTTGAAGACGTTGTCATACCCCATGCGGTCGTAATAGACCTTGCGGCCCAGCTGCGCCGTGAGGTCCGCATCCGGCACGGTCTTGCCGGAGACAACGATGAGATTGCGCACGCCCTGCACATTTTCGAGCTTGCGAATCTTCCTGGTGGCGTCGAGTTTCTGCTGATAGAGATCTACATTGCCGTTCAATGTGACAATGCCGTCTTCGACCGATGCGGTCAGGCTGCGGAATTCGGCTTTCTTCGCGAGCTGCTGGGTAATGTCGGACTGGATTGCGGTGTCGTAACGGCTGGCGCTCTCCGTTTGTGCCGCCAGGCCGGCACTCAACGCTCCTACAGCCAAAAAAAATGCTCAGGTGCCTGCGAATGACTTTCATGATCTTCTTCCTCCCCCACAAGTGTTAACCAGCCGGTTAAATAATTGTCGCGGCGCGAAGATGTAAAAGCTTGTAACGAAGGCCGCGGTCGATATAACGAGTGGTGGTAGTAGTGCGAATTCCGGGCTATGCTTCCGACGCGCAGATGGGTGGGGCCTTGAGGTCGAAGGCGGGTCAGCCCACCGGGCTCGACATCGCCCAAAAACCTTGCGGGACAGGCCTTCGCAAAGAGTCCAGAATTTGGTAAGATGGCGGACGTTTGTAACTCGACCCTCAGGGTCACTCGTTCCCCGCTCCCGGAACCTCCAGAAAGGTAGGTTTTCTTTGAAGAGACTTGTCCTCACTATACTTCTGTTCGTCGTATGCGGCTTCTCGGCCGCTCAAACCCTTCAGCCACTGAAACATCAGGCGCCGGACGGCGCAGGCATCGGTTTCGTCTTGACAGACGGGACGGTTCTGTTTCAGGGCAACGGCCTTTCCGATTGGTACATCCTGACACCCGATATTAACGGCAGTTATGTGAATGGCACCTGGAAGAAAGTGGGCAGCCTGCAAAAGGGCTACGTGCCTGATGCCTTTGCCTCGGCGGTGCTGGCAGATGGCAGGGTCATTATTGAAGGCGGCGAGTATAACAACGGCGAGTTTGTACTCACCAATCAGGGAGCGATTTACGATCCAGCGACAGCCAGCTGGACTGCGGTGCAACCACCCGCCACGTGGCAGTACATTGGCGATTCGCCCTCGGCCGTGATGCCCAACGGAAAGTTTCTGGTTGGAAACAAGCTGACCACGCAGATGGCGGAGCTTGATCCCACAACGCTTACCTGGACCCTGGTGCCTTCTCCCGGAAAGGCTGATTTCAACGCCGAAGAGGGCTGGACCCTGATGCCGGACGGGACCATCCTTACCTGCGATGTCAAAGACGCTCCCAATTCAGAGAACTACCAGACCCAGAAAAGGGAGTGGGTGAGCGAGGGAAGCACGATCGTGGATTTGCATTCTCCGTCGCCCTACGGCTGCATACACTACGGCCCCGGAGGCAAACTTTGCTACTATCCGCCGGGAGAAATCGGACCGGCAATTCTGCGCCCCGATGGCACGGTGTTCGCGACCGGATCTACGCCGCAAGGCTCCAGCACGGCACACACATCGGTTTTCACCCCATCGGGAGTGGCGGGAGAGCCCGGAACGTGGACACCCGGGCCTGACTTCCCGACTGGTGATGAAGCGGGCGATTCTTTTGCCGCGCTTTTGACCAACGGCGATGTTCTGGTGGAGGGCATATCGGGCCGGTTGTACGAATACGATGGAGTAAATCTCAATCCCGGACCGTACGGGTTTGGCAGTTTGTTCGTGCTGCCCACCGGCGAGATCATAGTCGGGGGATCGGAGCTGTACACTTCGAGCGGGACTTACGATGCGTCTTGGGCACCCACGATCAAGCAGTCCCCTGCCAGCGTAACCCGTGGCACGACTTACAAAATTTCCGGAACTCAGTTCAATGGCCTGTCTCAAGCCGCCTCTTTCGGAGATGAATACCAAACTGCCACAAATTACCCGCTGGTACGAATCACGAACGGGGCGACGGGCCACGTCTTCTATGCCAAGACGCATGGGCATAGCACCATGGCAGTAGCAACCGGCAATAAAATTGTTTCCACTAACTTCGATGTTCCCGCGGCGGCAGAAACCGGCGCCAGTACGCTGGAAGTGGTGGCGAACGGCATTCCGTCCCAACCGGTGAATATCACGGTGAACTAGTTTCGAGCACGAGGCCGCAGTTTATGCGCGCGGCCTCATTTTTTTAGCGGCAGTTCAAAGCTGACCAGCTGAGGAGAAGTGAGGGCATGAGAAATTCTCTCGGACTGTTAAGTTTGGTGGCCCTTTCCACATTTGCCGCCGGTCAGATTGAAATGTGCCCGCCGCGCCCGACCGCGGGCAGCATAGTGGTTGATCCTCCGCAGCTTGCCAGCCAGAACGGCGCGCTCAGTGTGGACCTGACCATGGTGAATTCCCTCGGTTCGGACGGCATCTGGAATTACTGCTATATCTACGGCGACGGCAGCACTGAGGCACCTACGCTGTTGCTCAATCCCGGCGATCATCTCACGATCAACCTGACCAACCATTTAACCGACACGAATCACGTCACACCTCACCGTCAGTCTCACATGATGGAGGGAGCACTGTCATCAGACCCTTGCCAAGGCGGAGGGATGGACGCTGCTTCGACCAACATCCACTTTCATGGTCTAAATATTCCTCCCGCATGCCATCAGGACGAGGTCATCAAGACTACGGTCCAGCCGTATTCACCACCGTTCCGCTACACCATCCAGATTCCGGCCAATGACCCACCCGGCCTGTATTGGTACCATCCTCATCCGCATGGATTTACAAAGACGCAGGTCATCGGCGGAGCCGCGGGCGCATTGATTGTAGGCGGGATCGAGAACCTCCGCCCAGAAACAGCTGGCCTGCCGCAACGAGTGTTTGTGCTGCGCCAGCAACTGCTGCCCGGTGGAAGCGATGAGAGTTCGGTGCTTTCAATCAATTTTGTTCCCTACCAGGAAACTCTGTACGCGCGGATTCTCATGAAGCCGCAAGAAAAGCAACTATGGAGGATGGTCAACGCCAGCTCCACTCAGTTCTTAACCCTGGAACTGCTGAACCAAGGCCTGCCGGTCAATATGACGCTGGTTGGGCTGGACGGAATACCTTTGCAAGAGGCCCGGCAGGTTAGTTCGGTAGTGATTCCGCCGGCGGGCAGGGCCGAGGTAATTGTGCAAGGCCCTCCGCAAGATGGGCTTTATCAATTGTTCAACGCGGGATTTGATACCGGGCCGGGGGGTGATCCGAATCCCGCAGTGCTGCTGGCCAATGTTATCCCGAGCACGAACGCTCCCGACCCGCCGGTGCATATGCCTGCTACTACGAAGCCCGCAAAATTGGAGCGCTTTGCAGGACTGGCTGAAAAAACTCCAAATCAGCAAAGAAAACTTTATCTCTCCGAACGTGACGACGGGACGAAGTTCTTTATCACGGTTGAGGGGCAGAAGCCAAGGCTCTATGAACCTAATGAGCCACCGGCGATAGTGACCAGGCAGGGTTCGATTGAAGACTGGACGATTGAAAACCGCTCGACCGAGGTACACGCTTTTCACCTGCACCAACTCCACTTTGTGCTGCTGGAGATCAATGGAAAACCGACGAACGATCCCTCGCTTCGAGATACCATCATCGTTCCCTACTGGGACGGGACCAGCGGCCACTATCCCAGCGTAAAGTTGCGAGTTGATTTTCGAGATCCGGAAACGGTGGGAACGTTCCTATACCACTGCCACATTCTCGACCACGAGGATGGGGGCATGATGGCAAAAATCAAGGTACTGCCCGCCCAATAATTTCGCGTTTACTGTTGACTGTCTGGCGCGAGAGGCACACCGGCGCGCGCGGCGAAGAAATTGTGGTCGTAGAGATTACGGTAGAGGTGGCCAGCGATTTCCGCCGCTTTCGGCCCGTAGGTTGGACGACCGCCCTCGAGGAAAATTACGGTCACGATGCGTCCGACATCGGTGTTAGCGTAAGAGGCGAACCAGCCGAAGCGGGTACCGGCGTGGGAGCAGGTTCCGGTCTTGCCAAGAATCTCTTCTTCATTGAAGTTGATCCGCAGGCTGCGGGCGGTCCCGTACTGGACGGCGCCTTCCATACCGTCAGAAATTTCCGGGATGAGCGGGGCGATATCGAGACGCCGCTTGACCATCGGTTCGAAGTTGGCGACTTCGTCGGCTGTTGTGGGGTGCTGCAAGTAATAAAGAGTCCCACCGTTGGCGATGGCGGAAACCAGCGCGCCGAGCTGCAATGGCGTCATGGAGACGCCTTCCCCGAAGGAGCACATTTTGCCTACGCCGCCAAGGCTAGCGGGAATCTCTTCATCGGGATAGGCACCCAACTCTTCTCCGGGAATATTGTGGCCGGCCAGCTCGCCCAGGCCATACTCATGCGCGTAGTGGCTGACCTTTTCAAAGCCAAGCTGACGGCCCAGGGCTTCGAAATAAGCATTGTTGGAGTGGGCCAGCGCATTCGTGAGGTTCATGTGGTAGCGGCCGCCGAGGCGAACCTCAGTTTCCTTGGTAATGATGCCTTCGCTCAAGGCAGCCAGCGCCACCGAGAGCTTGATCGTGGAACAGGGCTGGGCGCCGCTCGAGAGCGCCAGCTTCTGATTGACCATGGCAAGGATGCGCCCGCTGGTGGGCTCGATGGCGACCACGGTGCCATTCATATTGCCCAGGGCATCAATGGCGGCTTCGCGAACGATCGGGTCTTCGCCGGCGGTGATATCGCCGGATGTGACATCCTCGGCGAATGAACTGGTATAGAAGCGCTCATAATAACGGCGCCTGCGGTGCACGCTGCTGTGCAATGAGGCGGCGCGGCGACGGACTGGGGCATGGCTGCGAGCCAGGTGACGCATGCGCTTGCGCGCCTGAGCACTCTCAGTAACTTTCTGTGACTTGGGCTTGCCGGCGGTCAAAGAATGTGTGCTGACGGTCGCCGCGAGAACGAGCTGGGAAAGCAATAAAGATGCGAACAATGCAAGAAGTAGGCGCGCAAAAACAAAACGCTGGCTGGATGGCAATTCTCTGTACCTGTCCCCGAAGTTCACATCCACTTAGAGAGCAATAACCCGGCCAACCGATCCGAGTCGCCCTAAGTGCCACGATTTTCGATCTTAAGTGAGTTGCCCTATTGACGCAACCTCAAAATAATTTGGCCGTCAATCCCGAGTAGAGGACCTAACTCGTTGCAGCTTATGGCTTTCGCAATGCCATGCGCTGTGGGCATCGGCCTTTGGTAATTACCAGCGAGGTTACCGGTGGCAGATTACTCAAACGGCAAAGGTTTGCCACAGAGATGCAAAACCTCGCAAGCAGAGCGCGATCAGGCGCACCGACCTGAGGCGGTTCGACCCGCTCGACTTGCAAGGACGAACCCTAAGAAATCTCTAATTCGGTTCGCTGCGCTTCCGCAGGAACGCCGGAACGTCAAGGTCCGATTGCTCGAAGTTGGCGATCATGGCGGTGCGCATGGCTTCGAGCGGATCGGGCGGAGCGACGGCGGCGACCGACGCTGATTCCATCACCAGGGGCGGAGGCGGCGGTAGTGGATCGGACTCCGGCTCGGAGCCTCCATCGCGGGAATGCGAGTCGGAAAAATCTGAAGCAGGAAAGCCGTCTTCGGTTTGGCGCGAAACCACAAAACCAGGCGCGGTCGTCTGACGCCGCGCCCGCTCGGAATCCTTGAACCCGGTGGCGATCACGGTAATTTTGACCGAGTCTTTCATCTTTTCATCGAGCACCGCGCCGAAGATGATGTTGGCGTCCTCATCGGCGGCGCTTTGAATAATGGTGCATGCTTCCTGCACTTCGGCGAGCTTGAGGGAAGTGGAGCCGGTGATGTTGATGAGAATGCCGCGAGCGCCGTCAATGGCCCCGGCCTCCAGCAGGGGCGAGGCAATCGCCTTTTGCGCGGCTTCGGTGGCCCGGCGCGCGCCGTTGGAGGTGGCCGCACCCATCACCGCGTAGCCCATGCCGGCCATAATGGCTTTCACGTCGGCGAAATCGCGGTTGATGATGCCGGGGATGGTGATGATATCGGAGATGCCCTGCACACCCTGGCGCAGGATGTCGTCGGCCACGCGGAAGGACTCGAAGAAACCGGCGTCCTGGGCGACAGCGAGAAGCTTTTCGTTGGGGATGACGATGGTGGTGTCAACCGAATCCATGAGCTCGGCGATGCCACGCTCGGCCTGGTGCATGCGGCGCTTGCCTTCGAAGGCGAAGGGCTTGGTGACAACCGCAACCGTGAGCGCGCCCATTTCGCTGGCGAGGGAGGCGATGATGGGAGCGGCGCCCGTCGCCGTGCCGCCGCCCATGCCGGCGGTGATGAAGACCATGTCAGCGCCTTCCAGAGCTTCGATGATCTTGTCGGAGTCTTCGAGCGCGGATTTGCGGCCGACTTCGGGATTGGCGCCCGCGCCGAGGCCGTTGGTCAGCTTGACGCCGAGCTGAATTTTCATGGGCGCGCGCGACATGCGCAGGGCCTGAAGGTCGGTGTTGGCGGCGATGAATTCAATGCTCTCCATGCCGGCTTCGATCATGCGGTTGACGGCGTTGCCCCCACCGCCACCCACGCCGATGACCTTGATGCGGGCGTCGTTACGGGCGTCTTCGTTAAAGCTGATGCGAATGTCGCTTTCCTTTTTCATAAGCTCACCACCCTCTCTGAAATGATGCTCCTGATCTTTTTCTCAAGCTCCCTTTTTGGCGAACAGACCTATCAAACGCGAACTCCAGCGCGTATCCTGCAAACCGCGGGCGATGCGCGCGCGGTGCGCGTAAAAGGCCATGCCAAGCACGGTCGCGAACTCTGGCTCGGCGAGAACCGAAGGCATCTTCGCCAAAGCCGTGGGCCAAGACAGCCGAACCGGCCGGCGAAGGACGGACTCCGCAACGTCGAGAATTCCGGGCAGGCGGGATGCGCCGCCGCTGAGAACGATGCCTCCGGCGCACATTTCGAGCATTCCCGCATGGCGCAGGCTATCGCGCAAAAGCTCGAACAACTCGCGAGCGCGAGGCTCGAGAATCTCACCAACCAGGCGCTGGGAAATAAGCCTTGACGGGCGGTCACCGACCGAGGGCACTTCGACTTCGTTGCCTTCCGGAATAAGGGTCACGACTACGTTTCCGTAGAGTCTTTTGATCTTTTCTGCCTCGGCGACTGGAGTGCAGAGCCCCAGAGAAAGGTCGCTGGTGAAGTGGTCGCCGCCGACCGGGATGACGGCAGTATGCGCGACCGCGCCTTGGTGAAAGACGATGAGGTTGGTTGAGCCTGCGCCCATATCGGCAAGGCAGACGCCGAGTTCGCGTTCGTCGGAGCGCAGGACGGCGTCAGCGCAGGCCAGGGGCTCGAAGACGGTGTCATCCACGTGCACGCCGGCGCGATTCACGGCGGTAATCACATTTTGGGTGGCGGTGGAAGCCACCGTGACCATGTGGACGCGGACTTCCAGGCGCATGGCCATCATGCCAAGCGGGTCATGCACGCCGCTCTGTTCATCGAGAATGAATTCCTGCGGCAGCAGGTGCAGGATGCCGCGGTCGGCAGGAAGCGGGATGGCACGAGCTTTATCCACCGCGAGACGGATCTCATCGCTGGCGATTTCGCGGGCGCGCGCGCCGAAACTGAGGCCTCCATGGGTGTTCATGCCACGCACGTGGGAGCCGGCCACGCCCAACAATCCGCGCTCAATGGGGGCGCCGCAACTGTTTTCCGCCTGCTCAACGGCTTTTTGGATCGAGCTGATGGCCTTGTCGAGGTCAACGATAATGCCCTTGCGCGAGCCTCTCGACTCGGCCAGGCCATGACCGCGGTAGCGCAGTCCGTGGGTGGTGGCTTCTGCCACCAGCACGCAGGTCTTGGCGCTGCCCACATCAATCACGGTCAGCCAGTTCTGGTACTGCTTTGCCATGCCTAGGGGTGCTGGTCTCCTTTCGCAATCGCGGGACTTGGCTTTTTGTTCGCTTGCGCTGGGTTTGCCGACGGATTTGCAGCCGCGGCCAGGGTCTTGGCCGAAGCGGCTTGCGGGCTGGTGGGCGCAGGCGTGTTTGCGACCGATTTCACTTGCTTCATCGGGGGCTTTACGTGCTTCAGCCTGACAGGACTTCTTCTGGCGGAACGCGCAGGTTTCCTGGCCCTGGATTGGGACGCGTCGGCCAATTTGTCCGGCAATTTGCGGTCGCGGCTGATCAGCGCGGCGGGTTTCACTCCCGCCGAGACCGCAGCTTTCACTGTCGTCGACGACAGGGGCGGTTGCCTGACCGCGCCCTGTAAATCGGGGTTCACCACAATCTGGTTGTTGTAGCGAAGGTCAACCGATTCCAGCTTCGCGAATTGCTGACGCCACTCCTGAACATGGGCGACGTAGGTTTTGTAACGATCGAGAAAATCGGACGATCCTAGATGGACGAGAACCTCGCCGGCGGGGTCAGCAACGATGGCTTTCACGTCATCGGAGTCGGAGATGTCCACTTCGCTCAGATCCTGGGAGTAGTGCGAGCCGCTGGAGTCAAGCTGAGAAATGAGTTGGTTGTAAAGCTTCATGCGGGCGGCGCTGGTGGAGCGAGGCTCGCCAAGATTCATCCCCAGCACCACCGGGAAAGAAAACTTTCTTTGACGCCCGGCGGGCAGGTCCATGAGCACGCCCGCTTTGTCCACCAAAAAAATCTTCGACCCCACGCGGGCAAAGGCGATGGGCGTGCGCTCCTGAATTTGAATTCTCAAACGGTCGGGAACAAAGCGCATCACGCTGGCGGATTCGACCCAAGGAATTTTTTCCAAGGCTTTTTGGCGTGCGCTTAGGGGGACGAAGAAGATGTTGCGGCCAATATCTCCGCCCATAACCTCGATGACCTGGCCGCGAGTGACGTTTCCGAGGCCGGCGATTTCGATGTCGTCGCCGGATTCGATGCGGAAGCGCCAGGAGTGTTCGCCGTAGTGATAGAGGGCGGCGACACCGAGGCCGCAGATCGAAACCACGACCAGCGCGACAGCGCCCCAACCGAGGCGGGCAACGGCTTTTCGGGGAATGGAACTGCGACGGGCGGAAACGCGTTCCTGCGCGCGCAGAAAAGGCGATTCCTCTTCCGCGTCCAGGTCGAGCAGGCGCGCGTCATCGAGGGCGTCGAGATTATTGCGCGCAGCTTCGCCGGGATGGGGATACAACTCACCTTGCGAGATGGTCGAGGCAGACTTTCGCGCCATCAGCTCAGGTCAGTTGTCGTCAGAGGATCGCGAGCAGAATCACTATAGCTGCTTTTTGGGAATTGAGATAGAGGAAAAGTTGGTGCGGGACGCCCACGCCGTTGAAAAGCGCCCGGTTCCGAACCCAGGTTAGCTCGCAAAAACCGCTCGCGAACCTGGGCCACCCGTCCACTACTCCTTTTTCGCCGAATGTATAATGCCGAAAGCTGCTCGACTTCCAATCTTCCGGACGGTCGCACAATCCGCGCTTTACCGGGTTGCGATGTATATCGCGCAGCTTGACGCCGAACTCGCGCTCGTCCCGAAGGTTGCGGTCATAATAACGCTTCTGCCAGAATGAACCCTGCATTCCTCCCCAGGTGAGCTCGCAAAGGGCGCTCGCGGCACCTGGGGCACCCGGCTAAGTACGGTAACCCTGACATAAGCGCGCCCGTATGCCAGGCACCAAGCCAGTAGGATCGTGAAGGTTAGCCCAAAACGGCGACACCATCTTGTCAAGAGAAGGGGACTATATGACTCGGCTAGCTTTGGGATGCGCTGAGCCGCTAGCATTGCTCTGCACGGTAACGATGGCTTTGTGTGCCTGGGGCCAATTCGAGACCCGGGGAGGCTTCGCTGCCGTGCAGCGATACCCGACTGCAATCGCTGCCGGGGACTTTAACAAGGACGGTAACCTCGACATTGCCGTGGGGAGCGAATACGGCACCGAGGTTGGAATTCTGCTGGGCAAAGGCGACGGAACCTTCGGCAGAGCAACGGGCTATACGGTTGGAGATGGGCCGTGGGGGGTCGCGACTGCCGACTTCGATGGCGATGGCAACCTGGACATCGCCACGGCCAACTACGGCTCTGAGACCGTTAGCGTGCTGCTGGGCAAAGGCGATGGAACCTTCCAAGCGCCTGTGGATTACTCGCCGGGGGCAGTCCCGGGCAGGTCTACGCCGCCGACGTGAATGGCGACGGAAGCCCGGACCTCGTGATGAGCATTTCGGGCTGCATGACGCCGTGCTTCGTTGTCATGTTGAACAACGGAGACGGCACTTTTCAGCCTCCAGTTTTCAACCAACCTGCAGCGGCTATCTACCCTTTCGGCTTCGCTGATTTTAATGGCGACGGCAAACTCGACATCGCTGGAGGGGGTTGCTCGCCTTATCAGCCCTGTGTCATGGGTTTCCTGTGGGGGGACGGCGACGGTACTTTCCAAGATGGTCCAACTTACGAATTTACCTGGGGGCCGGGGTCGGGTGCCGTGGCGGACTTCAACAACGATGGCAATCTAGATTTTGCCGCGGCCGACCTCGGGAATATTGGCGCCACTCTTCTGAGCAAAGGCAATGGCACGTTTGATGGCCCGTTCATCTTCGATGCGGGCGGCTATTACATGCAGGCCGCCGACTTCAACGGCGATGGAAACCAGGATCTCGCCTTCTCGATTCCCAACCCCAGTAGTTCTGCGGGCGTCGCGCTCGGGAACGGCAATGGTACGTTCCAGACCGAGGTCGCATACCCCGTTGGTAAGACTGCCTCCCAGCTTGTCGTCGGCGATTTTAACAACGATCACCAGCTGGATTTGATTGTCGCGGACCAGACCAGCACTAATGTCTACACTCTGCTCAACACCGGCGTGGTAAGCTTCACGCCCACCACAGCGGCCACGTTTGCCAATCAGCTTGTCGGCACCACCAGCAAGCCCCAAACCGTCACCTTGACCAATACCGGCGTGTCCGCCCTGTCCATTTCCTCCATCAAAGCCACAGGCCAATTCACGATGACCAATACCTGCCCCAGCAGTGTTCCTCCCGGTGGCAATTGCTCGATCACCGTTACCTTCGCCCCACAGACCAAGGGCACGCAATACGGCACAGTCTCTATCGTGGATAGCGCTTCTATCAAGCCAGAAGTGATTGATCTGGTGGGCGCGGCAACTCTGGTGTCGCTCTCGCCCGCCGCATTGAACTTCCCCCCTCAGAAACTCCACACGACCAGCCAACCCATGACCTCAACCCTGACCAACCACGGCTCGACGCCACTGACCTTTACCAGCTTTAAGTTTCAGGGCGAGTGGGGCGAGTACAGCCAGACCAACACCTGCGGCACGCAGATCGCTGCCGGGGCAAGCTGTGTGATCACGGTCTGGTTTACCCCGGTCTATACCGGGAAGCAGACGGCGGTCTTGCAGATCAGCGACAACGGCGGCGGCAGCCCGCAGGGGCTGTATCTTTCCGGCATCGGGACGAACTAAGAATAATGGAGGATAAGACACGAGGTTTCGGGGGGAGCGAGATTTGCGTGAATAAAGCGCGGACATTGTCTGCAGTTCACACTGCGTGGCGGAGGGAGAGGTGCCGCGAGCGCCCTTTGCGAGCTCACCTGGGGAGAAGAAATATTCTCGGCTACCCGCCCGATGGCATCTTTTCCCGGTCCCTCGCCGTCCACTCCGACTCGGTGTTATATGGTCGCGGAAGCAGCCTGCTTCGCGGTGAGTTTTTCCAGGATAATCGGGCCAAGTTGCGAGACGCTTCCTGCGCCTAGAGTCAGAATCATGTCGCCGGGCTGGGCGGAGGAAACGACGGTTTGGGCTGCCTCAGCGAACGAAGCCACGTATCGGACTTCTTTGTGGCCGGAGGCCCAGATGCGCTCGGCCAGGACTTCTGCGGTAATGCCTTCGATGGGCCTTTCGCTCGCGGCATAAATATCGAGAAGGACGAGCGAGTCGCAATCGTCGAAGGATTTGGCGAACTCTCCCATGAGATCGCGGGTTCGAGTATAGCGGTGCGGCTGGAAGACGACATGAATCTTGCCGAATCCGCACTGGCGCGCGGCGGCGAGAGTGGCGCGAATTTCGGTGGGGTGGTGTCCGTAGTCGTCAATCACGCTGACTCCGGCGGCCTGGCCGCGCAACTGGAAGCGGCGGTCCACGCCGCGGAAATTTTCGAGAGCAGTGCGAGTCTGTTCGATGCCTATGTCGAGGCCGACTCCCACAGCGATGGCCGCAGCTGCATTCAGCACGTTGTGGACGCCGGGAACATGCAGGCAGAACTCACCCAGAGATTTTTCCTCGAATATGACTTCAAAACGGCTGGCGACACGTTTGTTGGCATCGGCTTTGGCCGGCTTGATGTGGAAGTCGGAGCCGCGGCGAGTCCCGTAGGTGATGATCCTGCGCCGGACCTGAGGCAGAAGGCGCCGCAGGAGCGGGTCGTCATTGCAGACAACGACCATGCCATAGAACGGCACGCGGTCCATGAAGTCGAGGAAGGTCTGTTTGACGTCGCGCATGTTGCGGTAGCAATCCATGTGCTCGCGGTCAATGTTGGTGACGACTGAAAGTATCGGGGTCAACTTAAGAAAAGACCGGTCGCTCTCGTCGGCCTCGGCGACCAGGTATTGCGATTTTCCTAGACGGGCGTTTGAGCCGAGAGCGTCCACGCGGCCGCCGACGACGACGGTGGGGTCGAGGCCTCCCGCGGCGAGGACGGCCGCGACCATGGAAGTTGTCGTGGTTTTGCCATGCATGCCCGCGATAGCGATGCCATATTTCAAACGCATGAGTTCAGCCAGCATTTCGGCGCGCTGAATGACAGGGATACGGAGTTTCTGTGCCTCGGCAACTTCGGAGTTGTCGGCAGGAATAGCGGAGCTGGTAACGACAACCTCCGTCCCTGTGATGTTTTCCGCTTTGTGTCCTTCGAAGACGGTTGCACCGAGTGAGGCCAGCCGGTCAGTGACCGGGGAGCGCTTGAGGTCGGAGCCGGAAATTTTGTAGCCGAGATTGAGCATGACTTCGGCGATGCCGCTCATGCCGATGCCGCCGATGCCTACGAAATGAATGCGTTGAATTTTGGCAAACATAGTTCAAACGTTGGCGCGATGCAAAATGCTGCCCGATCCCGCTTCGGCCAGCCTCTGGGCCATGGCTGCGATGTCCGGCGCGGCGTTGGGATGCGACAGACTCCGCGCGGCAGCGCTCATTTGCTCGAGACGCCGCGGGTCTTCGAACAGAGCCTGGACTGTATCCATCAGCCACACCTGGTCCAGATTGGTCTCTTCGAGTACGACGGCAGCTCCGGCGCTCTCCAGCGCTTCCGCATTATGCCGTTGATGATCGTCCGTGGCATGAGGAAACGGAACGAAGATCGCGGGCTTGCCTGCGGCAGTGATCTCGGCCACGGTGCTGGCGCCGGACCGGCATAAGACCAGATCGGCGCGCGCAAAGAACGACGGCATGTCATCAATGAAACGATGGGCCTCGACTCTGCCTGCGAACCTCGCGTAAGCCGCTTGCGCGTCATTATAGTCACGCTCTCCAGTCTGATGGATGACATGAAGATTCGGAATACGTCTCAGCAGGTCAGGCAGGCTTTGCACCATGACTTGATTGAGGGCACGCGCGCCCTGGCTTCCACCAAAGACGAGCAGCGTTGGCCCAATGTGCGGCTTATTGGCGATCTCGAAAAACGCCGGACGGACGGGAACGCCGGTGACTTCGGCGTGACGAAAATATTTTGCAGTTTCGTCAAAGTGGACTGCGGCTGCGGACACGAAGCGCGCGACTAGGCGATTGGCAAAGCCGGGGACAACATTCGGTTCGAACGCGAGAGTTGGAATTTTACGCAGGATGGCAGCCAGCATCGCCGGGCCGGAGGCGTAGCCGCCGACGCCGATCACGACGTCCGGGCGAAATTCAGAGAGAATCCGGCTGGCGGCGAAGACCGCTTTCGGCAGGGCGAACATGGTTTTGGCGCGGGTGAGCAGGCTGACATTTTTAAGCGCGCCGACTGCGAGCAGGCGCAAGGGAAACTCGGCGGCAGGGACGAGACGGTTCTCGATGCCACGAGCTGTGCCGATGAATAGTAACTCGGCGGAATATTGCTTCTGCAGTTGCTGAGCGATGGCAAGCGCGGGGATGACGTGCCCGCCGGTGCCTCCGCCCGCAAGAATTGCCCGCATGAAGTGACTATAAACTGGAAAAGCGACGAGATGCGCAGCACGGGTTAACGCTCTAGGCTAGTGCAAAACCGAGCGGAGAAACGACTCCAGCGGAGGTGGGTCGGTGGGAGAAGCTTGTGCGAAACCATGTTCCAGGAACTGTATTGTGCCATTTGGATCGATGACGATGTTCAAGGGCGCTCCGGTAACGGCATAAGACTTGCCAAAAGGGCCATCCATTTTCCCGCCGAGTAATACCTCATATGGCAGGGGATGGCGAGTTAAGAATTTCTTGAGAGAGTCTTTCTTGTCATTGATGTCGAGCCCAAGAATCGTGAGTTTGCCGGCATACTGTTTGCTCCACGTTTCGAGAAACGGCATTTCGAGGTGACAATAAGCGCAAAGGTTCGCCTCTCTTGTGAATGGGGAAGCCGCTTGAGATTGCTTCCATCTCGGCGTCAAGGCTGCGAGTTGAAACCCGGTTTAGAGAAACGTCAAATTCAGTTTTGCCGCGAAGCACGCGAAGCTTGACTGGGGCAGGATGGTCAATTGTAAGGAGCTTATAAGCGCCCGAGGGATCAAGGGCGTTTACGTCCTTACCATCTACCGCGAGAATCATGTCGTCTTTTTGCAAGCCGGCCTTTTCTGCCGGGCCGCCGCGCTGCGTGCCCGCGATCGCGATGCCCGAACCGCCCGGCCCGGGAACAAGGACTACTCCGATTGCATAGCGCTCAGGGGCTAACTCTTCGCCGGCGGCCAAAAACATTTCCAGTTGCAAAGGTTGTCCTCTGCGCTCGACTACAACCTTGACCTTTCGCAAGTACGCATCGTCCAGAAATGTCACGAGGGATATTGGCGCCAGGGTAGCCGCATCCTGACCTTCAATCTGGGTGAGCAGGTCCCCATCAAGAAAAGGGAGGTTGTAATCGCCCAGTTCGTAAACATGATTGATCGTCCAGCCGTGGTCAGCTTCGTTCAGATCGATCCAGCCGAGGCGCACTTCCGCGCGTGGCGGATCGGCAGCGTGGACCAGGGGAGCCGCGCAGAAGAACAAGACCAGCACAATGTGCCAGACTGCATCCAGAGCTTTATTCTGCAAGGCGGTGTTAATCATGTCACCAAGCCACGCCTAAGCATCCACTAATAGTGCGTTCTCTTGCCGTTGAATGGAAGGATAATGATCAGCGTTTCGTAAAACCGTCCGGGCTCCAGTCTTCTGAGCCGACGCCGTTGTGCACAAAGAACAATCCGGATGGGTCGTATCTCTTCTTGATTGATGCGAGCCGGGGATAATTGCTGCCCCAGTAAGAGCGCTGCCAGTTGTCTTCGAAGAAGTTGCTTTCCGATACGTACGAGCCGCCGTCAGGGACGAGAGCGCGCAGTTCGTTCATGGAGCGATGAACCTGGTCGCGGGATTTTCGCGCAGCGGCAACGTCTGGCTCGTGGCCGCGCACGCCGGGATAGCCGCCTTCACCATCCCCGATAATGGCCAGCGCAAACGCGTCTAAGACGGCGGGGTTGGTCGCGGTATCTCGCGCCGATTCGACGGCCTCAGGCGGAGCGCCTCCCAGCCCCTTGTTGAAGTGGAGTCCGATCGAGTTGTAACGCGATCCGGCGAAAAGCGCGTCGGCAAGGTGCTCAGCGGAACGGTCGTGGAGCAAAGACGCCGGCAGCCAAAGCGATTCATAGCCATAGATGGTCCAAGACACCTGGCCGCCATCGCCCCTCCACCACACGTTGCTGGGGCTCGCGCCGGGCCGCGGGTCGGGAACAAAGACGTCCTGATTCTGCTGCTTCCTCCATTCCGCATCCCACCAATGTCGGGCTGGCATGCTGCCCAGAATAAGTCCGGGCTCGACAGTGTAAAAGCCAGGCGAAAGAGCGATCCAGTCGAGAAAGGGCTTCCAGACTTTCTGTGCTTCCTCCGTGCTCAGTCCGCGCGAAACCATTACGAGGTCGAGCACATTGCTACCACCGATGTGGGCTTGTTCGCCCCAATGGTCGTTGAAAAGATTGTCGCGATAGAAATGGACGAAGTAGCGCAACAGTGCACGGAATGCGTCATCGGAAGAAGCCTTCACGCGGAAAATCGCGCCGCCCGCAAACTCGGGAAGCTCACGCACCCGCAAAGTAACTTTTGTGACAACGGCGAAGGTGCCTCCGCCACCGCCTTTGAGCGCCCAAAATAAATCGGGATTTGTGCAGGCGTTGACGATCTGGATTTTTCCGTCGGCTGTGACTACCTCGGCTTGCAGCAGTCCGGCGGCGCCAGTGCCGTAGTGTTTCGAGAAACTTCCGAAGCCGCCGCTCTGCACCAGCCCTGCGACGCCGACGGTGGTGCATCCACCGCCTTGCACGTATGCGCCGGCTTTGGTGGTAACGGCGTCGTACGCCTGCATCCAGATTGTGCCGGAGCCGCAGGTGACGGCGCGCTGCGGCGCGCCTTTCCCTGCACACCCCTGAGGAATGAATTTATCTTCGAGGGCGATGTCGTGCATGTGCCGCGTCCAGATCAGCAGCGAATCCGGCGCGTTTGACGTTCCCTGATAGCTGTGTCCGCCGCCTTTGACGACGAGGCGCAGATTGTTGTCGCGCGCAAAGCGCACGGCGGCGGCAACGTGCTTGGCATTCTTCGCGGCGACTGCGAACACGCTGGGCTTAGTGAACCAGGCATCGACCCATCCCAGGGTCTGGGTCAAACCGGGCTGGTCGCCTACATAATAAGGATTGTGAATATTGGCGATAAGGTCTCTGCAAGCGGCGCTGTCTGTATCCTTGATGCACGCCTCGATGGGGAACTCGACGGGAATCAGGTTGCCTTCTACTTCGTCGTTGAGCCGCTTCCATGCCGCCCTGGAAGGCCAGTCCGCATCCGATGGGCGGCGGCGGCGAAAGGGCTCGCTCGCAAGCAGTTGACGCGGCCAGAGCGGGAGAAGCGTGGCCATGCCGGTTCTCTTCAGGAACGTTCTTCGGTCCATTTTCGCAGGAGTCCCTCCATCAGGGCTTGAGCAGTGGCGCACCACTCGATCGCCGGCCCAACCGCTCTACGTTATTCCGCTTGCTTGGAAATATTCAAGAGCACTCCGACGCAGGCCAGTGTCACGAAAAGCGACGAGCCACCGTAGGAAACGAAGGGGAGCGGGATGCCTTTAGTGGGCATCAGGCCAAGCACGACGCTGATGTTGATCAACGCCTGCACCACGATCATGCTGGTAATGCCGACGGCGAGAAAGCGGCCGAACATGTCCTGGGTGCGCAGAGCCGTGCGCATGCCGCGCCAAAGGAAGATACCGAATAAGGCAACGATGACCAGCGAGCCCAACAGGCCCAACTCTTCGGCGGTCACGGCGAAAATAAAGTCGGTGTGCGGTTCGGGCAGATAGAAGAGTTTTTGCTTGCCTTCCATCAGGCCGACGCCGCTGATGCCTCCGGTGCTGACGGCAATCAGCGATTGAATGATGTGAAATCCCTTGCCCTGGGGGTCAGAATACGGATTGAGGAAGGCGAGAATGCGGTCGCGGCGGTAGCGGACGTGGAAGATCAGCAGATAAAGCGGAAGAACCGATGCAGCGGCGGCATAGCCCAGATAGCGAAGGTCCACTCCGGCGGCGAAGAGCATGCACGATGCGATGGCGGCGCAGGCGATGGCGGTCCCGAGGTCGGGCTGAAAAACAATCAGCGCGATGAAGATGAGGGTTGGCACAGCGGCGGGCAGCAGAGTGTTGCGCCAATCGTTGATCGTCTTGGCGTGGCTTTCAAGGAAAAACGCGAGAAATAATATAAGCGCAGGCTTCGCCAGTTCTGAAGGCTGAAGCGAGAACGGACCCCAGTGCATCCAGCGATGGGTGTGGTGGGCGCGGTCAAGGAAGAACACCGAGATCAGCATGAGCGCGGTCAGGCCGAGAAAAGTGAACACTGCGCCGGGATGCTTGTAACGGCGGTAGTCAATCTTCATGGCGGCGACCATGGCAAGGATGCCGGCGGCCGCCCAGCCGAGCTGTCGCAGGAGAAAGTAATAGCCGGAGTGAAAGCGCTCCTTGGCCATGACCGCAGAGGCGCTGAAAACCATGACCAGCCCCACGAACACCAGGAGCAGGGTCACGGTAAACAGCCAGCCATCTACGCTAACGCGCTTTGCCATGAGTCAAAACCCTTCACCACAGAGACACCGAGGCACAGAGAAAACCAGATCAATTCATATCACTATGCGCATGGCGCAGTGGTGACTGGTAATGTTCGGCCAATAAAAAATTACTCTGCGTCTCTGCGGCTCTGGGGTGCGGATTTTTCCAGTGATCGCACGATTTCTTTGAAAGTTGCCCCTCGATGCTCGTAGCTCTTGAACTGATCGAAGCTGGCGCAAGCCGGAGCGAGGAGAACAATATCGCCCGTCTGAGCGGCTCTGCTCGCCTTTTGCACAGCATTTTCCAGTGTTCCGGCGTGGATCACTTCAATGCCTTTGATTTGGGATTCAATCTTTTCCGCGGCCGCCCCGATGGTGTAGACGCGCTTGACCCGCTGGCGCAGAAGGTCGTTCAAGACGGTGTAATCGCTGCCTTTGTCTTTGCCGCCGAGGATGAGGTGAATATTCGCAGGGAACGACTCCAGCGCCTTGATCGTGGCGTCCACGTTGGTGGCCTTGGAGTCGTTGTAATATTCGACGCCGGCAAGGTTGGCTACGAATTCGAGGCGGTGCTCAACGGCTTTGAAATTCCTGACGGTCTGACGAATTTTGGCTGGTTCGCATCCCATCAAGGCCCCGGTGCAGACTGCGGCAAGAGCATTTTCGACGTTGTGACCACCCTTGAGAGAGATTTCGGCGACCAGCATAGTCTCGCGCTGGCCGGCATTATCACGAAATAGAATGCGGCCATCCTGGGCAAAAGCGCCCTGCTTGACTTCCTTTTTCCGGCTGAACCAGAAGACCTGCGCCCGGGTGCGGGCGGCGAGTTTGACGCAAGTAGGGTCGTCGGCGTTCAGGACCGCAAAGTCGTTGCCGTCTTGATTTTCGAAGATGCGAGCTTTGGCATCCACGTAGGCCGCAAATGTGCGATGACGGTCGAGGTGATCGGGAGTTACGTTGAGCACGACCGCGATATGCGGGTGAAAGGTCTGAATGGTTTCCAGCTGGAAGCTGGAAACTTCGAGTACCGCAACGGTATCCGCGGCGGCATTCTCTACCAGAGAGATGGCCGGCGTACCGATATTGCCGCCCACGACCGTTGGCAGGCCGCCGGCGGTGAGAATTTCCCCTGTGAGAGTCGTCGTGGTGGTCTTGCCGTTTGAGCCGGTGATGGCGACGATGCGGCCGGGGAAGAACTGGGCAGCTAGCTCGATTTCTCCGATGACGGTTTCGCCGAGGGCGCGGGCCTGCGTGAGCGGCGGCGCATCCACGGGAACGCCGGGGCTGACGACGATGAGATCCTGCTCGCGAAACGTGCGCTCACCGTGGCCGCCGGTTTCGACGGCGATACCCTGGTCGAGCAGCGCCGGGATTTCTTCTTTGAATTGATCCTGCGGCTTGGCGTCGGAGACGGTCACGCGTGCGCCCCGGGCCTTCAGGAATAACGCCGAGGCGACGCCTGATTTCCCGAGGCCGACCACCAGGACGCGTTTGTTGTGGAGATCCATTGATTCTATTTCACCGCAGCTTCAGTGTTGTCAGTGCGAACAAGGCGAAGACAAGCGAAGCGATCCAGAAGCGCACGATGATCTTCGACTCCGACCAACCCAGCAGCTCGAAGTGATGGTGGATGGGAGCCATTTTGAAGATGCGCTTCTTGCGCAGCTTATATGACGCCACTTGCAGGATCACCGATACGGCTTCAATGACAAAGACTCCGCCGATAAACGGCAACAGCAATTCCTGCTTGATCATGACGGCAACAGTGCCGATGGCCCCGCCGAGCGCCAGGGAGCCGACATCGCCCATGAATACCTCGGCGGGATGCGCGTTGTACCAGAGGAAACCGATGGCTGCTCCGACCATAGCACCGCAGAAGATGCTCAGTTCACCCGCCTGCGGCATGCGCTGCAATTCGAGATAAGTAGCAAAGGTGGCGTGGCCGCTGACGTAGGTAAGAACGGTCAAGGCCCCGGCGGCGATTACGGTGCAGCCGATGGCAAGGCCATCAAGGCCATCGGTGAGATTTACGGCATTACTTGATCCGACGATCACGAGCACGACGAAGGCGATAAATGGCAGGAATGCCAACGGCCAAAGATGGGCGCTGCGCTCCCAGGCCGAGACGACCAGATCCGGACGGAATTGCTTGATGAATGGAACCATCAGCCTGGTTGAATAAAGACCCTGGGTCTGCAAAGCAATCAGCGCGATGGCGATGACGATGCTGGTTGCGATCTGGAGGCCGAGTTTGTTCTTCCCTGTGAGTCCCAGATTCCGGTGATGGACGACCTTGGTGTAATCGTCTGCAAACCCGATGGCTGCAAAGGCACACGTGGAGAAGACAGCAATCCAGACCAGCCGGTTGCTCAGATCGGCCCACAACAACGTAGGAATTACGATGGAAATTGCGATGAGGAGGCCACCCATGGTTGGAGTGCCGGCTTTTTTCTGGTGGGCTTTGGGGCCTTCTTCGCGGATGTACTGGCCGATCTGGAATTCACGCAGGCGATTGATGACGAGGGGACCGACGATCAACCCTGTGAACAACGCGGTCAGGCTGGCGAAGGCAGTGCGAAAGGTCAGGTAACGAAAAATGCGGAAGGGCGGAAAGTAATGAAACAGCTTGAGATACAGCAGCCAATAGAGCAATCCGCCTCCGTTCAGTTGCCGGGCGACTCGCGAGTCAATTCGGCGTGACCGGCGAAGCAAGCAACGAGTTCCACTTCTCCAACGCTTTTTCCAACTTTACGCCACGGGAAGCCTTGAGCAGCACGACATCGCCGTTGCGCGTCTCACGGGCGAGCCATTCGCCGGCTTCTTCCGGCGTGTTGACGAATTCCGCCTTCATGCCAGCCTGTCGCGCAGCCCTGACCATGTGCTCGGCCTGACCGCTCACGCCGAGCAGGAAGTCTATTTTCTTTCGCGCAATGTATTCGCCCGATTGCCGGTGCAAATCATCGCCGGACGGACCCAGCTCGCGCATTTCGCCTGCGACCATGATCCGGCGTTGGGCCGGCATGCTGGCCAAAGCGTCGGTCATGGCTTTTAGAGCGGTTGGATTGCAATTGTAACAATCGTTGATCACCGTGATGTTGCCCAGCTTGACGACCTCGCCGCGCTTGTCGGAGGGGGTGAGGGTGGCCAAAGCTATGGCAGCTTGGGCAAGAGTCATTTCCTGCTGAAGAGCCACGGCGACGGCGGCCAGTGCGTTATACACATTGTGCGTGCCTACTAACGGCAAGGTAGCTCTTTCGCGGCGGTTTCCAGCAACGATTTCAAAGACCGAACCTTCTGCTCCGTGGGATTGGACATTTTCGGCCCTGACATCTGCGGGCGATCGAAGCCCGTACCGCACGATCTTGCCGCGAAAGTTGCGGCCGAATTGTGAGACGAACTCGTCATCGGCGTTAAGCACAGCGACACCGCTGGCGGGCAGCGACTCAATCAGCTCATATTTCGCACGGGCAATTCCTGCGATTGAGTCAAAAAACTCAAGATGCACGGGAGCAATGTTGGTGACTACACCGATTTGGGGCTGAGCAATGTTTGCGAGCGCGGCGATCTCTCCGGAGTGAGACATACCCATCTCAATAACGGCGAGGTCGTGTTCCGGTTCGAGCCTGAGCAGAGTAAGCGGGAGACCGAAATGATTGTTGAAATTGCCCTCGGACTTGAGGACGCGGAACCCAGTTGCGAGTACGTGGGCGATGGCTTCTTTGGTGGTCGTTTTGCCGGTCGAGCCGGTCACGCCGATCAGCGGTTTTCCCCAAAGACGGCGAACTGCGGTTGCGAGAGTCTGAAGAGCCTCTAATGTGTCATCTACCGTCAGCAATGAGAGTTTGGAGGGATACCGGACTAGTTGATCTGCGCGGACGAAGGCGGCGATTGCACCGTTAGCAAGAGCTTGCGGCACGAAATCATGGCCATCGAGGCGTTCCCCTTGCACGGCGAAAAACAGTTCGCCGGGACGAACGGTCCGGGAGTCAATGGAATATCCCTGCGCGACCGATTTTGCGTCGTACTCGCCTTTGGCAGAGAGAATTTCGGCGATGTGCGCCAGCGGCAGCTTCATGCTGAGGCTCCCGCGACATGGCAATCATAGCCGGCGTCTCGCAAAACCTGCCGAACCACTTCGACGTCATCAAAGGGAATCGAGCCCTGGCGTGTGACTTGCACCTTTTCGTGGCCTTTGCCCGCAATAAGAACGATGTCTCCAGGCCGGGCCTCGCCCATGGCCAGCGCAATTGCGGCCTTGCGGTCCGGCTCTATTTTGTAATTGACACCGGACCGTTGCAGTCCAACCAAAGCGTCATTAATGATAGCCAGCGGGTCTTCGCTGCGGGGATTGTCGGAGGTGAGAACAACCAAATCACTACCCCGACCCGCGGCTTCGCCCATCAGAGGACGCTTGGCTCGGTCGCGGTCGCCGCCGCAGCCAAAAACGGTAACCACACGGCCTTTGAGACCAGCCTGCGAGACAAAATCCCGAGCCAAAGAGGTTAAATTTCGCAGGGCATCGTCCGTGTGGGCGTAGTCTACAACCACAGTGAACGGCTGCTTGCAATCCACGCGCTCAAAGCGGCCCGGAACCCGTTGAAGGGCGGCGACGCCCTTACTTATTTCTTCGGAATTGCATCCGCGAGCGAACGCCGCTCCGGCCGCCGCCAGAATGTTAGAGACGTTGACCCTGCCGATGAGCGGGGAAAACACGGGCACCGTTTCGCGTGGCGTCACCAGATCAAAACGCGTGCCTTGCGAGGAGATCGAAAGATTGCCGGCGCGAAAGTCGCCCTGCCCGATTCCGTAAGTGAGTACTTCTGAGCCGAGTTTCTTGCTGAGGGTTGCCAGTTTCGTCCCGTATTCGTCATCCGTATTGATCACAGCCACGCGCGGCCGGTCAGTTCCGCAGCCTGTAAACAAAGTCTGCTTGGAGGCAAAGTATTCTTCCATGGTGTGGTGGTAATCGAGGTGATCACGGGTGAGATTGGTGAAAACCGCAACATCGAAGGGGACGCCATAGACTCGCTCTTGCGCCAGAGCATGGGAAGAAACTTCCATGATCGCGTCCGTGGCGCCGTCTCCCAGGGCTTGATTCAGCAAACGGTTGAGATCGAGAGACTCAGGCGTAGTATGCAGGGCAGGCAAAACCTTGCCTGCGATGTGATATTCGATGGTACCGATGAGCGCGCTCTGCTTAGCGGCGGATCGCAATATGGATTCAAGAAGAAACGCGGTTGTGCTTTTGCCGTTTGTACCGGTGATGCCGGTGATGGCGAGACACTCAGCGGGCCGTTTGTAAAAGTTCGCACTGAGCTTTGCCAGGGCGCGGCGTCCATGCGTAACCTGTGCCCAGGCGATGTTCTCTCGCGGTTCTTGGGTTGCGGAGTCGGTGACAACGGCGACGGCCCCCGCAGCGATGGCCTTGTCAATGAATTGATTGCCATCGGTTGATTCGCCGCGCATGGCAACAAACACGTTTCCGGGCTTGATGCGGCGAGAGTCGTATTCCAACCCAGCGATGTAGGGATTGCCGCTCCGGGCAAGCACTTCAGCGCCATGCAAAAGCTCGAGAAAATTCATTGGATTGAATTATAGGGCAAGGTTTCGCATCGGCCGGACGCTGGCATTGACGGGTCAAGGCGAGCGTTGTTCATGTCCAAATTTCACGGTTATCCGCGCCCCCGATGAAACGTGGGAACCGGCGGGCGGCTCTTGCTCTCTGGCAAGGCCGGTGCCGACGGGGTCGAGGTCGAGTCCGTTCTCCTCAGCCATCTCGATGGCGGCGCGCAGGTTTTTCCCGGCAAACGATGGCACTACGGCGCCTCCTTGCGCCACTTCGAAAACGACCGTCCCTCCCATAGGGTGATCAGACGTTGCAGCAGGTACCGACTGGGGGTTGGCCACAGCGGCCGGCTGATTCGGTTCCGGCGCAAGGTTTACGGTCTCGGCCTGGCGAAGCGCGGCTGGAACCACGCCCGATGACTCGACAGACGAGTTGGATTGACCCGGCTTCGGATTCTCAGGAACTGAAGCCTGCTCCATCTCAATTTTTTCGCCCGGATGGTCGGGGGAGTCTTCCTGAAGGTCCTGGTCTTTGACACGGCGGCTTGCCAGCAGCAACTGGCGGCTCGCGGGCAATTCGACATCGTGCGGCACGTGAAGGTACTCGAGCACCTGTTGCGCGATGCGATGGAAAACGGGGGCGCAAACCTGCCCGCCCTGGTGCAATCCCACCGCCGAATCAAGAATGACGGCAACGGTGATGGCAGGATTGTTGATTGGCGCGAAACCGGCAAATGAAGCGACATACCTGGTGCGTGAGTAGGCGTGAGTCAATGGATCCGCCTTTTGCGCGGTGCCGGTTTTTCCTGCGGAAGTGTAGCCCTCAAGGACTGCTCTCGTGCCAGTGCCGTGCAGTACGACTCCCTGCATCATCTGGCGCATTTGCGCGGCCGTAAAAGACGTGATGACTCGATGCTGTTCTTCTGGCTGGAATGTAATGGTCTGAAGAGCTGAATGGGGAGCGGTAGTAGCTGCCACAATGCGGGGCGCCACCCACACGCCGTCATTGGCCATGGTCGAAACAAGGCCGACCAGTTGTAACGGAGTGATGCCAATCTCCTGTCCCATCGAGATAGAGGCGATGGAAACTTTCGACCATCGGTTCGGCGGCCTGCTTATCCCTCGCGTTTCGCCAGGCAACTCGACTCCCGTAAGCTGCCCGAAGTGGTAGGCCCGAATGTAATCGTAGAAGCGGTCCTCGCCGAGGCGTAGCGCAATCTTGATGGAGCCCACGTCGCTGGATTCGGCAAGAATATCGGAAACTGGAAGCAGTCCGTGGGGACGGCTGTCGTGAATGCGTTTGCCGTTATAAACAATCGACCCCATCTGACAATCGAAGACTTCATCGGGACGCGTGAGATGCTGGTCGAGCGCCGCTGATATGGTGACCAGTTTGAAGGTCGAGCCGGGTTCATAAATATCGCTTACTGCATGGTTCTTCAAGCTGGCGGGCGTGATCTCCCGGGAAACATTGGGATTGAACGTTGGCTGATTGGCGAGGGCGAGAATCTCTCCGGTGCGCGGGTTCTCGACCACAACCGTACCGCTGACGGCGTGGGTCTGCTCAATGGCGGTTGCCAGTTCGCGCTCGGCGATGTATTGAATTTGCTGGTCAATGGTGAGGACGACATTTTCGCCGGGTTCGGGCTCCTTTTCGACGCTGGCGAACCACCGGTTGTGGGCATCCACGGAGATCGAAAGGCGGCCGGGCTTTCCTCGCAGTTTGGCGTCGAACTCGTGCTCGATGCCGCTCAGGCCTTCATCATCGGTCCCGACGTAGCCGATGACCTGTGCCGCCAGTTCCCGCTTGGGGTAAAAGCGCTTGGGTTCTTTTTGAAAGTGAATCCCCTGAAGATTCAAGGCGCGGATGCGGCCAACGGTGTCTGCATCAGCTTTGCGCACGATCCAGCAGAAGGTCTTACTGGCCTGACAGCGGGCAAGAGTTTCGTGAGGGTCGGATTTGGTAATGCGGCTGATCAGCGAGATCGCAGACGCCAGTTCATGATTTTCCCGGGGCACGGCGAAAACCGAATCCACCGACACTGACATCGCCAACTCGTGCCCGGCGCGGTCGTAGATGATTCCCCGCTTGGCCGCCAGCTCGGCAGTGCGCTGTTGCTGGTGCTGCGCTTTTCCGGAGAAATAGCCATAGCAGAAAATCTGGAGGTAGACCAGGCGGAAGCAGATTCCGCCTGCCCATAGCATGAGGATTACGCCCAGAACGTAGAGGCGGAGGTTGGTGCGCTTACGGGACGGGTTGGATGTGGCATCAGACATCCTTAATTCCGGACGGGCCGCCCATAGACAAACATGGCGGCCTGCTGACTCAGCGAAGGCCGCCGATAGAATCTGCCGGACTTCATCCGCCTGCAACGAGCATCGCGCTCGTCATACCTTTCAGGGCACTGCGACCAGCGAGACGGCACCTGCATTAGCCATCACCGGGCCACCTGTATCCGGAGAAATGCTATCCATGGGTACAATCTGGCCTGCTTGCGGCGGCTGCATGCCCAATTGCCGGGCGATAGTGTCAATGCGGCCTGGGCTGCGCAGCGTGGCCTCTTCCAGTTTCAGCACGCGGTTTTCCTCCGCCAGGCCGTCCCGCTGCACCTTGAGCCCCTCCACCTGATAGCCATATTCGATGGCCTTGAAGTGCTGCCAGGTATAAATCATGACCAAGGCGAACAGACAGGCGAGAGCGCCAGCGAATTGCCGCATCTCGCGGCTGCGGCGGGGGTCTTCGACCTTCACCAGGCGGGAGTTGTCAATCGCCTTGGCGAAATAGACTTCCGGGGTCCCGGCCCAGCATGTTTGCCTGCGCCGGAAAGCCGGGGCCGCTCGCATTGGCAAAGTAGCCGTCGCCATTATGCTGCTCCGGCGAGACTCGATTCAAACTGAGCCATTTCCTGCTGGGCGACTCCGTACCAGTAGGCCAGCTTTTCTTCCTGCGAGCGCTGCGTCGAGACGCGCTTTTCCGCACGCTCTACCGCGCCAACCAATTCGTCAATCAGTGTGCCCGTGTACATATACTGCCCTCCGTTTTGCTGTCGGTTCCTCTCCGGAACGGCATCGTGAGAGGAAGAGAATTGTTTCGCCCTTGTGTGAGAGGCGATGCCGTCCCGGAAACTTTTGTCTTTTGTCATTTCGTGGAAATTCAGTTCCGAGAAATCCGCTCCAAACCGCGGGTTCCTCGGCGCGCCCGGAATGACAAATCTCAATGAACGTCTCAGCGCGGCCTGAGCCGAGCCGTCTAAACTTTTTCTGCCGCCCGCAATTTCGCGCTGCGCGCCCGCGGATTGCGTTTAACTTCTGCTTCAGATGCCACGACTGGTTTCTTGGTCAGGATCCGGTAGTACTTGTCCTTTTTCTCGCCTTCGCGCAAGGCATCCTTTACTATACGATCTTCCAGCGAGTGGAAGCTGATGATCACCAGCCTTCCGCCCGGCTTGAGCAACTGCGGAGCCGCTCCCATCAGCACCCGCAGGTCGTCCAACTCCCGATTTACGAAGATTCGGAGAGCCTGAAAGGTCCGCGTCGCGGGATGAATGCGCTCATATTTCATTGGCCGGGCCGCAGCTGATATGACCTGCGCAAGGTGCGCTGTCGATCGTATCGGCCGCGACCGGACAATGGCTCTGGCGATTCTCCGCGACCTCCTTTCCTCACCGAATTCGTAAATCACATCGGCGAGCTCGCGCTCGTCGAAGCGGTTTACCACTTGTTCGGCGGCCAGCTCGTCCTGCGGATCCATACGCATGTCGAGCGGTCCTTCCGCCTGAAAACTGAAGCCTCGCGCGGCGTCGTTGAGCTGCAAGTTGCTCACCCCCAAGTCGGCCAAAATGCCGTCATAGGCCGTTCGCTGTGCGTCATTCGCAAAATCCGCAAAGGAACGATGCAGCAACGTGATGGCCGGCCAATCCTCCGAGGCTCGACGGGCGAGGGCGCCCGTCGCCACATTCAGCGCGGCAGGGTCCTTATCGAGCCCAATCAAATGACCCGGTGCGCCGAGGCGTTTTGCGATTTCCAAACTGTGGCCGCCTAAGCCCACCGTGGCGTCGAGATAGGTTCCACCGCGCCGGATGGCTAGAAATTCGATCGCTTGTTTTAAAAGAACCGGGACATGGCCAACTTCCATTCCATGCCCACCCCACTCGGGGGTGTCTATTGAATCCCCGCCCACTAGATGCCCAGATCGTCGAGCGTCTTCTCATCGTCAGCGCTGAACGATTGCTCCTCGATCTCCTTGCGGTACGCCTCCAGGTTGCGGACTTCCAAGTAGGCCTGGAATCCCACCACCGCAACCTCTCCCTTCAACTGCGCCGCATCGCGCAGCAACTGTGGAAGCAGCAACCGGCCCTGGCCGTCCATCTCGACTTGTTGACCCCAATAACCAGTCGTGCTCAGGAACTTCTTCTTTGTGGGATTGAAGGTCGGCAGCGCCGCCAGCTTCTGCTCGATCCGTTCCCACTCCTCGAAGGGATACACTTGAGCAACCTTGCCATCGAGACTGGTGATGTAAAATTGGGCGCCATACTTCTCGTCTATGACACGCTTGAATTCCGCGGGGACTTTGAGCCGTCCCTTTTCGTCCACGCGGGTTGGGTGATTGCCGCGAAACATGCGTTTTGCCCTTTAGCGGGGCAGAAAACCTTTTGGCGACTGCTGCCACAACAACAACGAGGGAGGTAAAAGCGGCCAAAATGCCTGGTGTTTCGGTTTGTTCGGGTCGGTTTTTGGGGGTGTCAGCCTTTAATTCCACTGGCGCCTCTGGGCTTGCCATCGTAGCCCACGACCTCTACCTTATCTACCACTTTTTACCACTTCTTTCCCCACATACTACGCCTAAGCTTTTTGTTGTCAACAGAAAAGTTGTTCGAGGGTAAAGCGAGAATCGAGCGTCTGTGGAAAACACTACAAATTGTGGCTTACTGATGTGGTGACACAATCAGAATGGGTTACGGGCGTGGTTCTTTCCCGACAGGATTCGTGTTTTCTTCGTATTAGCCGAACTACCCGAAAACTGACACGCCAGTTTTGCACAAGGGCCGATGGTCGACGCTGAGATAGTATCCCGCTATGAGAAGGTGATCTATGAGAGTCTCTTTGCCCCCGGCGCGAATGCTTGCACTGATGATCTGCTGCACAGCCTTATGTTTGAAGGCGGTTGCAGGCGGCTCTGCTGATGATTCCAGCAAGCTGAAGTGGGTTCGCTTTGACGACCCGACGGAACATGCGATTTCGATGGAAGTGCCGCAAGGATGGGAGGTCAAGGGCGGCCTGTTTCGGTTCGGTTACTTCGATGTGCGCTGGATGCTCGACCTGGTGTCTCCGGACGGGAAAGTCGTGCTACGACTCGACGACGCCAGCGTGCCTCCGTATGTTCCGCCGGGGCCGAACACGCCTCCGGCAGGCCAGGCATTCAATAAGCCTCAGCAGTTTCAAATGATGGTCGAGGATTACCGGACCGGCCAATCCTATGCCGAGACCTATGCGGAGGGACGCTTCAAGAACGCCTGTCCCGGGCTGACACTGCACCCCGCGAACTGGACGCCGGGGATACCTGCCGAGTTGCAACAGACGAATGCGGCGAAAACTTCGGAAGGAAGCGTCTCAGGAACCTGCAACGGCAAGGTCGGAGTGCGGACTGCTTTTGTTTACGCCCGAACAACTTTGTTTCGCCAGCCGAATGCCACTTTCTGGACCGTCGATCCGCTGATAAGTGCAATCACCACACCCGATAGCGTGACGCTCGCCCAGGCTGTGGCACAGCACATGATCGATACGGTGAAAAAAAATCCGCAATGGGAGCAATACCAGAAGCAGATGACGCAGATGGGTCTGCAAGCCATTCAGCGGAATTTTCAGCAGTTCATGGCGCAGATGCGCGCGTACGATCAGGCACGAAGCAGTGCAATGAATCAGCAGGTCGCCGGATTCGAGGCGCGGCAGCATGCGAACCAGCAACAGTTTGAGAGCTGGGATGAGAACTTCGTGGGACTAACCAAGGTCGCTGACCCGCTCACCGGCGAAAAATTTGACGTGTGGAGCGGCCCGTACGGAAATTACTACCGCAACGGGCTCGGGACGACGGTGAACTCCACTAACCAGCCTTCAGGGACCGATCAGTTAGAAGTACAGCATTGAGGCGTATCTACCCACTGGATCGCCTTTGCTCCCAATTGAATGGGCCGCGAGCCCTGGTTCCCAACACGGGGTCCGACGCGGCAGCGAGGTCAGGCGCGAAGACTGCCCTGCCCACTGAACTCGGAACTGAAAGGTCATGAATTTGAGATTTAAGGTGAAGACGCCGTAGTCTGGGCGATTGTCTGCGCACCCGCAGGTATATCACCGCTGACCTTATGGACCTATTGACTGGGTCGATCAGCGCCGGAAGTCAACCGCAAACTGGGCAAGAGTTCGAACAAAGTTGAATAGACTGCGTTGGCGGGCGCAGTACTATGAATGACACCATTGTTGACTGAAAGGGAATAGCTTGTGCCGCCGGTACCCTGCCAGGATTTGAGATCGAAGCGGGCTCCCGTTGAGCCGTTGTAAACGGAAATGCCGGTAAAGCTGAGTGGCGTATTCTTTCTGCAAGTTTCCGGAGCGCGATTTGGGCGCATGAAGTAAGCTCCTTTCCCTGATCCGACCACTGCGGCCTTTCCATCGGCTTCGACCAAGACCGCGGATTTTTCATCTACGGCGATCTCTTCGGGATTCCTGGACCAGCCGTCATGGATGATTCGTGCCAGAAAAACCAGGCTGCGTCCCATGCGGTCGCGCCTGGCAAAGTGAGTATCGGTAAGGGTGTTTTCAAGCAGGGGAATCTTGAGGAAATTGCGCACCAGGGTCACGCGATAGAAGAACGGATTCGGGAGGACATCGGTCGAGGCCAGGTCGGGGTCATCGGGCTTGTCTTTGAGGCAGGCGTAGGAAAATTCTCCCAGGACGGCGAGGCCGGCGCTGGTGCCGCCGATCGGCTTGCCAGCGGTGATGTGTTCATTGAGCGCTTCCTGAGCGCGCGTGCCGCTCCAATAACGGACATAGTTGGATTGATCGCCACCGGCAATGAAGACAGCCTCCGCGTGGCGAATGATATCGGCGACCGCGAGGTCCTCGGCGGCTTTGCGGTCAGGAATGATTAGCGTGGCGACGGAGTTCAGTTTGCACAGGCCATTGACGTAGGAGTTGTAGTCATCGTCGCCGCGAGCGCGGAGAATGAGAAAATCTCCGCCGTTGGCTTTCTCGCACAGCCAGCGAAACGCTTCGTCGAGGTCGGTGCCTCCGCCCATCAGGGCAAGGCCGTTCGTAGGTGTAGTTTGGATATCGGCGGGACCAATGCGGAAATACTGATAAGGAACTGCGTGGCTGGGGCGTGAAAACAGCAGCGCACCCAATAGAAGATATGAGATGCGAAAGCCGACAACGGGCATAAGAGGAATATAGCGCAGAGGCAGAGTTTGCAACTTTCCTTGGCGTTAGTGGTACACTTCCCGCCATATTTTGCTTTGGGGTTGAAAATCTCACCGTCGGAGGTTTTCCATGGCTGTGAATCGCGGGCGGATTTGGATTGGCGGTCTGGTTGGCGGCGTGGTCTGGACAATCTGGAGCTTTCTGGATGGGCGATTCATCATTGGCAGCGCGCGCTATGCGGCGGCGCAGGCCTCCGGGCAGTTCTTGAAGGAGCCACGCTATTCCTCTTTCGTGGTTTTGTGGATCGTCATGCTGTTTGTGCTGGCGATCATTCTTGCGCACCTGTACGCGTGGGCGCGGCCGACACTTGGTCCGGGGCCGATGACGGCGCTGAAGATCGGTTTGCTTGTAGGCTTCGCTGCAGGATTTCCCGGCAACTTCGGGCAGGCCGCGTGGTCGCCGATTGACCGCATGTTTCCGCTGGGATGGATGCTGGACATGTGGGTGGGCTCGATTCTGGCGACACTGGTAGCGGGATGGCTGTACAAAGAGTGAAGTGTCCTACTTTGCCGGTTCGACATATACGGCGGTGCCGTAGGCCAGGACCTCAGTCACGCCTTGCATGACTTCGGTCGCGTCATAGCGCGCGCCGACAACGGCATTTCCGCCGATTTCGCCGGCGTGTTGCAGCATGAGATCGAAAGCTTCGGCGCGGGTCTTCTCGCAGAGATTGGTTAGAAGCGTAATGTTGCCGCCCAGCACGGTTTGCAGGCTGGCGCCGATCGTGCCGAAGATCGAGCGCGAGCGGACGACAATGCCGCGTACAACGCCCAGAGTGCGGACCACGCGGTAGCCATCAAGCTCGAATTGAGTGGTAACCATGTTGTGAGCGACCATCCGCCCTGACGGCGCGTAGCTCGTGCCCATGCAGTTTTCCTTTCGCTGAGAAACGCTTATTCCAGCTCTGCGCTGATTGTAAACTCACCGGCGGCCGGGTCGTATTTAATATGTAACAGGTTGGGCTTGCAGCAGACCTGGCAGTCTTCAACGTAGGATTGGCGGCGGCCGGCGGAGTCGTCCACCGTGGTTTCGTTCCACTCGCCACAACCAGCGCATTGAAAGCGGGCTTCCATCGAAGAATCGTTCCAAGCAACTATAATCGCGGGTTGACAATCTCGGAGGCTTCATGGTTTCACGGCGGAACTTTCTGCAAGCAGGTGCCCTGGCGAGCGTAGCGGTCAGCGTGTCTTCTTTGGCTTTGTCTGAAGGCACGGAGACCTGCTCGCGCTTGCCGCCTTCGATTGCGAATCTCAAATCGCTGAAAGACCAGGCCAGTCCTATCACAATCGAAGAGCGGAAGGCCCGCCAGGACAAAGCGCGGGCATTGATGGCGGCTAACCGGCTCGACGCCATCCTGCTGATGGAAGGAACTTCACTGAAGTACTTCACGGGGATCCGGTGGTGGGGCGGTGAGCGGTTGTTTGCCATGGTTTTGCCGGCGCGGGGAAAAACTTTTTACGTCTGCCCGGCATTTGAGCAGGAGCGGGCGCATGAGCAGATCGCAAAGTCTTCCGAGGGCGAGCATGCCGACGTTCGCACCTGGGAGGAAGATGAAAGTCCGTACCAACTGCTGGCCGAAGGGTTAAAAGAACAGGGCTTGGCCACAGGAACCATCGGCATGGAAGAAACAGTACGCTTCGTTTTCAGCAGCGGCATTGCGAAGGCTGCGTCCCAGGCAAAGTTCGTCAGCGCAACTACGGTCACCGCGGGATGCCGGATGATCAAGAGCGAGCATGAAGTTGCACTGATGCGGCTGGCGGCAAAGACCACGCTGATTGCGTACGAAGCGACCTACCGGGCGCTTAAGGAAGGGATGACGCAGGAGACGGCCGAAGGTTTGATCTCGGCAGCGTATGAGAAGTTGGGATTTCCCGGGGACGCTACGGTACAGGTCGGGGAGCATTCGGCGTCGCCACATGGATCGGCGATGCCGCAGGCAATTCGTGAAGGTTCGATCATCATGGTTGACGACGGATGCGAGGTGGAAGGCTATACGTCCGACATCACGCGGACATTCGTTCTGGGCAAAGCGTCCGACAAGATGAAAAAGATATTCGAGATTGTGCACAGGGCGCAGAGCGCGGCGCTGCAAACAGCGCGACCGGGAGTGGAATGCCAGGCTGTAGACGCGGCAGCGCGCAAAGTGATCAGCGATGCCGGCTATGGACCGGATTACAAGTTTTTTGCGCACCGGCTAGGCCACGGCATGGGGATGGATGGCCATGAATGGCCGTATCTGGTGCGAAGCAATACGACGTTGCTGGCTGCAGGCATGACTACCAGTAACGAGCCAGGAATCTACCTTCCCGGAGAATTTGGCATCCGGCTGGAAGATGATATGCACATTACGGAAAACGGCGCGGAATTGTTTACGCCGCAAAGTCCTTCGCTGGAGAACCCGTTTGCCATAGCCTGACCTTACTGCTTGTAGATCTTTCCGTCTTTCATGACGAATTTCACGTGCTCCAAAACGCTGATGTCCTGCAAGGGATCGCCGGAGACCGCGACAAGGTCGGCGAATTTGCCAGGCTTGATGGAGCCGATCTCATTCGAATGACCAAGCAGATCGGCGGCTGAGGTGGTCGCGGCCTGAATGGCCTGCATAGGCGTCATGCCGTACTTCACCATGAAGGCGAACTGTTTGGCGCTGGTGCCGTAGGGGCAGACGCCGGCGTCGGTACCGAAAGACATCTTTACACCCGCTTTGACGGCCTTGCGGAAATTGTCGCGCTGAATCTGGCCGAGCTTTGCATCGTGCTGCAAGAAATCGGGTGGAATTTTACCTTCCTTTCCCTGCTGCTCGATGCACTCTTCGTCGTAGATATCCATGTCGAGATAAGTGCCGCGCTCTTTGGCGAGGGCGATGCCTTCGTCGTCAAGCATGGTGGCATGCTCGACGGATGCCACGCCCGCGCGGATCGCGTTCTTGATTCCGGCAGGCGAGTGGGCGTGGGCTTCGACGCGCAAACCGAAGTGGCTGGCTTCATCCACTGCGGCCTGCAATTCTTCGAGCGTGAACTCCTGCGAATTAGGATTGCTGCCGTGAGTGAGCACCGCGCCGCTGGAGAGAATCTTGATGTGGTCCACGCCATCGTTGGCCAGCTTGCGGATGACTTGCCGCACTTCCCAGGGACTGTTGGCTTCGCCGTAGTGTAAATCCCAGGGCAGGGCAATATCGGGAGCGGGCCCGGTCATTGCGCCCGCGCCGCCCGTGATGGTCAGGTAAGCTCCGGCGACGTACATCCGGGGACCTTCGATGTACCCGCGGGCAATGGCGTCGCGCAGGGCAACGTCATTGAGGGCACGATAGACGCCGACATCGCGGACGGAGGTGAAACCGGACTCCAGCATAGCGCGGGCGTTGGGAACGGACTCGAGAGCGATCTCGGCGGCGGTCTTTTTCAAGTATGAAAGAGGGTCGCCGTTCTCTTCGGCGCCGTCGGCCAGATGGGTGTGGCAATCGATCAGGCCGGGAAGCACGGTCATGTTTGAGAGATCCATGATCTTTACCCCGGCAGGAATGGGAAGATTCGGGCCGATCGCGTCAATCTTGTTTTCGCGGATGATGATGATCTGGTTTTTGAGTGTGGCGCCGGAATCCGGGTCGATCAGCGTGCCCGCTTTAATGACCGAGATTTGAGCTGAAGTGAATAAAGAACAAGTGAGGAACAGCAGCAGGGTTTTGAGTGCGTTTGTCGTAATTCGCATGAAAATCGTAGTTATGAAATCTAACCGCCGAACGACGCTCGGCGACTTTTCAGTCAGCGGCAGCGGCGATCATTCCCAGGCCCGACTTCAAATCCGCGGCCAGCAAGCGATGGAACAGGTGCTCGCCGGCCTCGCGGCGCACCGACAAGCGACCCGCGCCGTAGGCACGCGACTTCAATCCGCGTTGCACCGCTTCGCAAATGCCCAGATCTTCATCCTGCACGCGCGCGCCCACGGCAACGCTTTGCTGATTGTATTCGCGGGCCGCGTCGCTGACATCGGCAAAATAAAAATCGAAGATGACCCGGCAATGATCGACGTCAATGGGCAGAACCAGGTTCGTGTCCATGTAGCCTTCGTAACAGTTGATCATCAAATTGGGATATTGCCAGAAATACCAGGCGCGGTCGCCCTTGCGAGTCGCGCCGGTAGCGGCGTCTTGATCTGACGCGACCATCGGACTGGATTGGAGGCAATAGCGGTCCTCGTTTTCGATGGTGTACTCCTTGTAATCGAGTACCGAGTTCAAACCCTTGTGAAGATGGGGAACGTGGTAACCACCATCGAGATAGTTATCAACGAAGACCTTCCAGTTGCAATGGATGTCGTAAGAGCGAGAATCAAAATAGTGCAACTTGCTCACGCCGAGCGGGGCAACGCGCTTGACCAGGCCGCCGAGGAATTCGCACAGTGACATCGCTTCCGGATCGAGGTTGACAAAGACAAAATTCTCCCAGGTCTCTGTTCTTACTGGAACCAGGCCATTTTTCTGGCGGTCGAAGTTTCTAACGCCATCGAATTCCGGCATGCCTTTAAGGGAGCCATCGAGCCCGTAGTTCCATCCGTGGTAAGGACAATGCAAAATCGAGGCCTGACCGCACGGTTCGGTTACCACTGCTGCAGCATGGTGACGGCAGACATTATAAAGGCCGCGCAAAATACCGTCGTTGCCGCGAACGACGACAATCGGTTCCCCGGCGACGGTGGTGGTGACGAAATGTCCCGGCTTTTCAACTTGCTCGACGCGTCCAACCAGTTGCCAGGTTGAACCAAAAACAGCGTTGGCCTCAAGCTCTGCGATGCGAAGATCGGTGTACCAGGGCGCAGGAATGGTAAAGGCATCCGAGAGCGGCGCCTTATCGTCGTAGAGAGCGAGAATGGCGGAAATTGAAAGCATAAAATCAGGCTCTAGTCTCTAGGCTTTGGGCTTTGGTTCGAATCGAGGCTCTAGTTTTCGGCTCCAATAGCTCTTCTCAGGACATCGAGAAATTGCGCGATGCGTGCTTCTCTTTTTTCGACTGATTCTCCGTGCCGGCGGAAAAGTCCGGGATCAAGTTCTTCGGTGAGCAAGGCATCCTGAAAACGCTCCATGGTCCAATCGAGGATGGAGACGATCATCTCCAGGTCCATATCACGGCGCAGTTCACCGCGATCGAGGCCGAAGCGGACAAAGGGAACCGTCCCGTAGGGATCTTCCGCCATGAAGAAGCGATTGATTTCGCGCTTCAAGGTAAGGTCTGTGCCGTAGTTGCCTAGCAGCGATACGCGGTAAGGAATCCAGTCTTCGCGGATCAAGTGCTCAGTACTTGCCAGCCAGTAACGCAGGACCTCGAAAAATCCGGTATTGCGGACGTCCGCGGGCGCATCGAGGTAACGGGGAAAGGACCTGACAGCTTTCTTGTAAGCTTCGAAGAAAAGACCGTCTTTGCTGCCGAAATGCTGGAAGATTGAGCCTTTGGCGATGCCCAGGCTGGCGGCAATGTCCCCGACCCGGGCGGCGTGATAACCCTGCTCGGCAAAGTAACGCATGGCGGCGTCAATGATTCTGCTTCTCTTGCCTTCAGAGCGCGGCCGCAGCGGGACGCTGCGGTAGCGCGGCGGCGAAACCAGGCTGCTGCCGATCCCACTCATAGGTTGACCTCAAGTCAGAGAACTTTATGCCAAAACTGCGATAATTTCAATTCTATTTTTCGGGCCAATGCGTTAACGTAGCGTTGCCGAATTTAGGAACGGTGACTTCCAGTCACAGGAAATGATCTGGCCAACTCAACAAAAATCTACGACGCCGTTGTGGTCGGCGGAGGTCACAACGGTCTGACCGCGGCGGCCTACATGGCCCGCGCTGGGATCAAGACACTGGTGCTGGAGCGGCGCGAAATAGTCGGCGGCTGTTGCGTAACCGAGGAGATTGCTCCGGGATGCCGAGTCTCCACCACTTCTTATATTGCCAGCATGTTGCGGCCGGAAGTGATTGAAGACCTGCGGCTGGCGGATTATGGCCTGCGCATGGTGCCCTGCGATCCCGCGATCCAGGTGCCGTTTCCGGACGGGCAGGTGGTGCCATGGTGGTCGGAACGGGAGCGGGCAAAAACCGAGTTCAGCAGGATTTGTGCGAAGGATGCGGAGACCTTTGTGCAGATTGGTGAGAGGCTCAAGAAGTTAGCGCGGTATCTGCAGCCGTTTTTCATGGAGCCGCCGCCAGAGATTGAAACTGGCATTGACGGATGGGCAGATTTGTTTCGCATCGGCAAACGTTTTCGCGGGATTTCGAGCAGTGAAGTTGCGGAGCTGATCTCTTTTCTGACCGGAAGCCTGGGCGAATTTCTGGATCACAACTATCACTCAGAGAAAATCAAGACGCTTTTCCTGGCCAACAATGTCTATGGCAAGCATGGCGGCCCGTATCAGCCGGGGACGGCAATTGGCCTGTTGTTTCATTTGTTGAGCGGCGGGGAGCATCATTTACAGGGCTTTTCCGGGCATGTGATGGGAGGCATGGGATCAATCACGCAAGCGCTGGCCGCGGCGGGCAGAAAGCTCGGCGTCGAGATACAGACTTCATCGCCGGTCGCGCAGATTGATGTCCGCAATGGCAGGGCGCGGGGGATTGTGCTGGAAGATGGAACTGAGATTCGGACGCGGGTGGTGCTCTCCAATGCCGATCCCAAGCGAACATTCTTACAGATGGTTTTGCAAGGCGAGCTTCCGCACGAATTTCTGCATGCGATTCGGGGCATTAAGATGGACGGCCCCTGCGCGAAGGTAAACCTCGTGCTCGACCAGGAACCGCGTTTTACGGGAACTCCGTCCGGCGCGAGGGCGCTGGAGCGAACGTTCTATACGCTGGTTCCTTCGCTTGAATTTGCTGAGCGCTGCTATGACATCGCAAAGTTTGGCGAGATTCCCGAGGAGCTTTGGGTGGATTGCGTGGTTTCATCGAATGCGGATGATTCACTGGCGCCAGCGGGGAAACACATACTCACTTGCTTTGTGCAATACGTACCTTATGGTCTGAAGCAAGGCACATGGGATGAACAGCGAGAATTGCTCGGCGATCGGGTGGTCAGAAAAATTGCTGAGTACGCGCCCAACGTTCCCCATTCGATCCTTGCGCGTCAAGTGCTCACGCCGCTTGATCTTGAGCGGACGTACGGGTTGACCGAGGGAAATATTTTCCACGGCGATCTTCGCCTGGAACAGCTTTTCTTCATGCGGCCGGTGCCGGGGTGGTCGCAATATCGGACACCGATTGATGGGCTTTATCTGTGTGGAGCGGGGGCGCATCCCGGCGGCGGGGTCACGGGAGCACCGGGACACAACGCGGCGCAGCAAGTGATCCGCGACTGGAAGAAAGGCAGATTCAAAACCGCCGAGTAAGAGTGAAACATAGCGAGGAGATAGGAAATGAAGAAAAAAGGGATTCTCGAACGACTGAAAGAAGGGCCGGTGCTGGGCGACGGCGGATATCTGCTTGAACTGGAAAAAAGAGGATGGGTGCGCGCGGGTCCGTTTACTCCCGAAGTCGCCCTGACCCGTCCTGATGCTTTGCGCGAGCTGCATATTGAATTTCGCGAAGCGGGAGCGGACGTTTTGCAAGCGCTGACATTTTACGCCAGCCGCGACAAACTGGCAACCGTGGGCCTGGAAAATCGGCTGGAGGATCTCAATCGCGCGGCCGTGCGGATTGCGCGGGAAACCGCGGGAGATAAATGCCTGGTGGCAGGGAATTTGAGTCTCACCTGGATGTACGAGCCGAACAGCCCGGCTGCTGCCGGCCGCGTGCGCAAGACTTTCGATGAGCAGCTTGCGGTACAAGTAGATGAAGGGGTGGACTTCATCATTGGCGAGACTTTTTCATGGCTGGGAGAAGGTTTGATCGCGGTCGAGCGTGCGAAACGGACGGGACTGCCGGTCATGGTGACAGTTTGTTTCGAGAACAAAGATGAGACTGCAGAAGGAAAAAACGCCGCCGATTCGGCCAAGGCCCTGCTCGATGCTGGAGCCGATATCGTTGGCATGAACTGCCTGCGCCCGCCGGAGCACATGCTTCCCTGCATGGAAGAGATGCGCCGCGCGGTCGGCGGATATCTTGCATGCCAGCCGGTAGCCTACCGCACCACGAAAGAAAAACCTGATTTCACAAGCTTGCCGCAATTCCCGCTGGGGCTTGATCCGCTGCAACTTACCCGCAAAGAAATGGGCGACTATGCTCTGCACGCGAAGGAAATTGGGATCAATTACATTGGTGCTTGCTGCGGAGCCGTGGCGATTCATATCCGCGAGATGGCGCGGGCGCTAGGAAAGCTATCCGAAGACAACCGCCTGTGGAAGAAAGGCGGGGAGAAGCCGATGTCAGCGTATGAGTACTATGGGCACGGGGAGACAGCTGCAAAGGCAAAGTGAACTTTGGATCTATTCGCACTCACCACAATAACTGCAGGTCCCGGGACCAACTTTCAGGAACGGGGCAGCAGCGGACTGCCCGTCCATGCTTTGCTGACGATAGCTTTTGCGACGGCCCGAGTTGTCAAGAAGGCTTCTCGCAGTTGTCAAAAGTTTGTAAACGGAAGGCTGCGGGCCCGTTGCGGCTTCCCCATGTCCTGAGCACTGCCTAGCTCGGTAGCAAGAGCAGGCGCGTGCCCTGTCGCCTATTGCTGGAGCTCAAATGCTACGCCGGCCTCAAAATTACCGCCGGACTGGGTTAACCCATAGAGATGGACTGAATCGGAGGTCAGTCCGGAAACCGGGTTTGCTCCGTCACTCCCGCCAGCAAAAGCATAAGGTACGCTCTCTGTCCACCGGCCATTGGAGCCGCGGCTAAGCTTGAACACAACGCCACAACCCAGGCTGTAGGAGCATGAAGGGTTGCCGCCGCTGTTGGTGGTGCCAGACAAGTTGCCTGCCGTATCAAAGATGAGCGGGGCGTAAGAATTTCCTCCGTCGCTTCCCCCGGTGAAGGTGTAAAGGATACGCTCTGTCCACTTACCGCCGCCAGGCACTAATTCAAAAACCAGGCCGCAGCCGTGGTTGAACTGGCAGGCGGCGTTGCCGCCGGCGTATGTAGTACCGTAAAGGTCGCCTCTCGAATCCAAAACCGGAGAATCGTAGGGAGACAGTCCGTCAGTACAGTTGGAGGCAGAACAGAAGCTATACAACACCGTTTCCTTCCATCCGCCAGCGCTTGGGCTCAGCTCGTAAACCACGCCGCAGCCGATAGAGCCGCACTTGGCTGCGCCGCTGCCGCCATCGAGAGTCGTCCCGTAAAGATTGCCTGAAGCGTCAAACGCCAGACCACCCCAGGGCAGATCGCCGTCAGCGCACTGCGCTGATTTGCAAAATGAGTACAGGACACTGTACTTCCAACCGTTCGAGGCTTTAGTCATCTCAAACGCTACTCCGCCTCCGCGCTGGCCTCCGAAGGGCCCGCCGTAGGGGGCAGTGCCGTAGAGATTGCCGGCCGAATCGAAGATCAAGCGGGAGGAGGGCAACCATCCATCTGCGCAGTTGGCTGCCGAGCAGAAATTATGAAGAACCTTTTCCGTCCATCCGCTGGCGGATGGCGACAGCTCGAATACCACACCCAAGGCGTGTGTTCCACCATATTGGGTCGTTCCGTAGATGTTGCCATTGGAATCGAAAACGAGGCCGCCACGCGGTTCATTCCCATCGTTGCAGTTGGTAACGGAGCAAAAGGCGTAGATGACGGTTTCTGTCCATCCGCCGGAAACTGGTGACAACTCAAAGATCGCCCCACCTCCCTTCCCTCCCCCAAGGGGCGAGACTCCATAGAGGTTACCGGCCGAGTCGAATACCATTTCACCCTGGGGCATGAACGCATCGTCGCCGCTCCCGAAAGAGTGCAGCACACTCTCCGTTATGGCTGGATCAACGGAGGCAAGCGATGGCGAGATGAGGGACGCAATTGCCACAAGCAGGGCAAGTAAGGCCGCGAGGGTAGAACACGAACGGGTCTTAATCCTGGAGAATGTCTGTGAACCGATTGCGAACACGGAGGCCTTCATCGTAGGGTACCTCTTAGGGACACTCTGAATAAGCACTGTTTCTTAGATCGGGCAACCTCAGTGCTTGGGAAATCTGCTTCCGGGTGCGAGTCTCCGTCTCTTTCAGCCGTCTGGCTCGGCGGATTGGATTCCGTTGC
>Ga0335081_10000649_pt1 | contig 57725 bp, 48 predicted proteins | sample Lox_Sample_35_FD_206713 | JGI IMG/M metagenome (GOLD analysis project Ga0335081, IMG submission 206713) | Soil microbial communities from Loxahatchee National Wildlife Refuge, Florida, United States - Lox_Sample_3.5 | ecosystem: Environmental > Terrestrial > Soil > Wetlands | place: USA...
CCCTGAGGTGGCCGCGAAGCGGCCCTCGAAGGGCGACGGCCCGGGCGCCTCGGCCGTCTCCTTCGAGGCGCGCCGTTGGCGCGCACCTCAGGATGACGGCATGCAACGAAAGCGAAGCCGCGAGTCAGACGCCCCTCCCACCGCACTTCGTGCGGTCCCCCTTCCCCGCTATCGCGGGGCAGGATGACCAAGCTATTCCCCGTCCAGCGGCTCGGTGCCGGTGGGCTTGCCGGACGCATCGAGCGTGATCTTCTCGACGCGGGCTTCGGCCTGGCGCAGCAGATCCTCGCAGCGGCGCTTGAGGGCTTCGCCGCGCTCGTAGATGGCGACCGATTCCTCGAGCGGCACCTTGCCCTCTTCGAGCCGCTTGACGATCGTTTCGAGCTCTTCGATCGCCCGCTCGAACGGCAGTTTGCCGATATCGGTGTTGTTGTCCTGCGCCATCGTCCGGCACTCCAACCGTCTTATTTTCCCAGCAGGGATAAAATGCTGCGCTGGATTTCCGCTTGCGCGGGAATGAGCGGAAAGTCAATGGCGCCGCTATCCCCGCATCAGCGCATTGACATGCGCGGCCACCGAATTGCCGAGCGCTTGCAGATCGTAGCCGCCTTCAAGGAGCGACACGACGCGGCCGCCGGCATGGCGGTCGGCGACCTCCATGAGCTTCTGCGTCGCCCAGGCGAAATCCTTCTCCTCGAGATTGATATTGGCGAGCGGGTCGCGATAGTGCGCGTCGAAGCCGGCCGAGATGACGACGAGCTCGGGCGCGTATTCGGCAAGCCGCGGCAAAATTCGGCTCTCGAATGCATCGCGGAATTTCTCAGGCCCATCGCCGGGCCGCAGCGGCGCATTGACGACGGTGTTGTAGTCGCCGCTTTCGCCGATGGCGCCGGTGCCGGGAAACAGTGGCATCTGATGCGTCGAGCAATACATCACGGTCTTGTCGGACCAGAAAATCTCCTGCGAGCCGTTGCCGTGATGGACGTCGAAATCGACGATCGCCGCGCGCGCGATGCCGTGCTTGTTCTGCGCGTAGCGCGCGGCGATGGCGGCGTTGTCGAAAAAGCAGAAGCCCATCGGACGGGCGGTTTCGGCGTGATGACCGGGCGGCCGCGTGGCGACGAAGGCGTTGGCGGCGCGCTTGGCCACGACTTCGTCGACGGCGTGGATCGCGCCGCCGGCGGCGCGCAACGCCGCCTCGAAGCTCCCCGGCGACATCGAAGTGTCGGCGTCCAGATGCACGATGCCTTCTTTCGGCGTCGCGTCGCGCACGGCCTCGATGTAGTCCATCGGATGGCACAGCGCGATGACTTCAAGGGCCGCGCGCGGCGCCTCGACCCGGGCCAGCATCTGGAATTTTTCCGCTTCGAGCGCGGCCTCGACGGCACGCAGACGATCGGGCCGCTCCGGATGGCCGGCCGGCGTCAAATGCTGCAGGCAGGCCGGGTGGCTGATGAGCAGAGTGGACATTCGTGTGAATGTAGGACGGGCTGCGCCGATGCGAAACCCATCATTTTTCCGCCGCGGCGAGGCCGGAGGCTAGGACGCCAGCGCCGCATCGGCGCCGAGCACGCCGGGCGCGCCCTCGATGACGGTGCGTTCCAGCGCGTCGGACTGGACCGCGATGTTTTCGGCAAAAAACCGGGTGGTGGCGACGCGCCCCGCGGCATCGCCGCCCAGCCGCAGCGCCGCCAAAGCTTGTTTCGCCAACAGGCAGCCGCCGGTCGTAATGCCGAACAGCCGCAGATAGGGAGTGGCGCCGGCCAGCGCCGCGTCGGGCTCCTTCTCGATCTTGGCGAGGAGCCAGGCCGTCACCCGCGACAGGCTTTCCACGGCGTCGTCGAGCCGCACCGCCGTCCAGCCGAAACCCGGATCGTTGCTGGCGTTCAACGCGCCGACAATGCCGCGCAATTCCTCGCAATGCGCTTTCACCGTGGCGCCGTTGCCAAGCGGCAGCTTGCGCGCGACCAGGTCGATCGCCTGGATGCCGTTGGTGCCTTCATAGATCGGCGCGATCCGCGCATCGCGAAAGAACTGCGCCGCACCGGTCTCCTCGATATAGCCCATGCCGCCGTGCACCTGCACGCCGAGCGAAGCGACCTCGTTGGCGATGTCGGTCGAAAACGCTTTCGCAACCGGCGTCAGCAGCGAAGCCTGCGCATGCGCGGCTTGGCGCGCGGCCTCGTCGGCGCTGCGCTCGCCCCGATCGATCGCCATGGCCGCGGCGTAACAGATGCCGCGCGCCGCTTGCGTGAGTGCGCGCATGGTGAGCAGCATGCGCCGCACGTCGGGATGGGCGATGATCGAAGCGGACTCTGTTGCCTTCATGCCGGCGGTGCGGCCCTGTTTGCGCTCGCGGGCGTAGGCCAGCGCCTGCTGCGTCGCGGCCTCGGCGAGGCCGACGCCTTGAAGGCCGACGGCAAGCCGGGCGCGGTTCATCATGGTGAACATGCAGGCCATGCCGGCGTTCTCCTCGCCGATCAGAAAGCCTGTGGCGCCGTCCTTGTCGCCGAGCACCATGGTGCAGGTCGGCGAGCCGTGAATGCCGAGCTTATGCTCGATCGAATGAGCGCGGATATCGTTGCGCGGACCGAGCGCGCCGTCGGGCTTGAGCAAAAACTTTGGTACCAAGAACAGCGAAATGCCGCGCGTGCCGGGCGGCGCGTCGGGCAGCCGCGCCAGCACGAAATGGATGATGTTGTCGGTGAAATCCTGCTCGCCATAGGTGATGAAGATCTTCTGGCCTTTCAGACGATAGCTGCCGTCGCCGGCGCGCTCGGCGCGGGTGCGCAGGGCGCCGACGTCGGAGCCGGCCTGCGGCTCGGTGAGCTGCATCGTGCCCATCCACTCGCCGGAAACGAGCTTTTCCAGATAAGTGCGCTTAAGCGTGTCGCTGCCGTGGGCGTTGAGCGCGTCGATTGCCGCCATGGTCAGCATCGGCCCGTTGGCAAAGCCGACCGAGGCCGAATGCCACATTTCGGTGCAGGCCGCGTTGACGGTCTGCGGCAAAGCCTGGCCGCCCCATTGCGCCGGCGCGGTGACGGCATTCCATCCGGCGAGCCGCCAATCGCGATAGGCTTCCTTCCAGCCCGGCGCCGTGGTCACGGCGCCGTCCTTGAATTTCGCGCCGAAAGTGTCGCCGACGCGGTTGAGCGGGGCGATCACTTCGCCGGCAAAGCGACCGGCCTCCGCCACGACTGCGTCGACATCGTCGAGCGAAAGCTCGCCGAACAGGCCTTGATCGACCGCGGTGCCGAGCCCGGCGGCATGCCTGAGCGCAAAGCCGATATCGTCCAGCGGCGCGCGATAGCTCATGAGCGTCCCCAGTGTGCGGTTCTAGCCTGTTCATCCCGTGGCGCGATCGTTACTCCCGGCGGCGGCGCACTATCGTCGGGCACGAAGAAATCCGGCGCCAGCGGCTGCGTCGGATCGACACGATACTTGTCGAAGTCGGTGACGCCGTTCTCCGCCAGGAAATTGTCGTCGATGACGAAGCGGCCGGTAAATTCGCGGGCGGGCTTGAGGAATATCGCATGAGCCGCGTCCGCCATGATCTCGGGCTTGCGCCCTCGCGCCACCATTTCGGCGCCGCCGAGCAGGTTCTGCACCGCGGCGGTGGCGATCAGCGTGCGCGGCCACAGCGCATTCACGGCGATGCCCCGCCGCCGCAATTCGCCGGCGAGCCCGAGCACCACCAGGCTCATGCCGAACTTGGCCATGCTGTAGGCGGTATGCGGCGCGAACCATTTTTCCTTCATGTCGAGCGGCGGCGAGATCATCAGAATATGCGGATTGGCCGCTTTTTCGAGATAGGCGATCGCGAATTTCGAGACCATGAAAGTGCCGCGCGCGTTGATCTGGTGCACCAGATCGAAGCGCTTCATGTCGGTATTGGTCGTGTCGGTCAGCTGGATGGCGCTGGCGTTATTGACCACGATATCGATGCCGCCGAATTTTTGCGCCGTCTTGTCGAGCGCGTCGCGCACCGTCGCCTCGTCGCGCACGTCGACAACGAGCGGCAGCGCCTTGCCGCCGGCACGCTCGATGTCGTCGGCGGCGGTATAAATCGTGCCGGCAAGCTTCGGATGCGGCGCCGCCGTCTTTGCCGCGATGGCGATATTGGCGCCGTCGCGCGCGGCGCGGAGCGCAATCGCAAGGCCGATGCCGCGCGAGGCGCCGGTGATGAACAGGGTTTTGCCGGAAAGCGCCATTGTTTGTTTCTTGGTGTATGCTTTGGCTTACTTCTTGCGCGCCAGGAAGGCGGTGAAGGCGGCCCGCGCCTCGTCCGACTGCAGCCGCTCGCGAAACCGGTCTATCTCGGTATTGATCTGCCGGTCGACGGCGTCAAGGGAGCCGCGCATCAGCGCCCGCGATACCGCGACCGCGCCGGCGGGAAGCGCCGCGATCTCGCGCGCCGCCTTGAGCGCGGTGTCCTCGACGGCATCCGCCTCAACCACGCTGTTGACGAGGCCCGCGTCCCTGGCCTCGGCGGCGGAAAGCGGACGGCCCATGACCAGCATCGAGAAGGCGCGCGCATAGCCCATGCGCTGCGGCGCCAACAGACTCGATGCGGCTTCGGGAATGAGCGCGAGTTTCAGAAACGGCGTGGTGAAGGTCGCGTCGCGCGCCGCGACGACGTGATCGCAATGAAACAGCATGGTGACGCCGATGCCGACGGCCAAGCCGCTCACCGCCGCAACCAGAGGCTTGCGGTTGTGGACGATCGCGCTGAGAAATTCGAGCGTGGCCGGCCGCAGTGCGCCGGTCTGCGCCGATTCGAGAAACTCGCCGATGTCGGCGCCGGCGGAAAAGGCCCCCGGACCGCCGGCAATGATGATGCAGCGAAACGCGTCGTTGTCTTGCGCTTCGGCAAGCGCGCGCGTCATCGCGGCATACATCGGCTGGGTCAGCGCGTTCTTCTTTTCCGGCCGGTTCATCCGGATGGTGCGGATGCCGGCGTCGTCGCTGACCTCGATGGATTCGGCCATGGCTCCTCATTTCCGCCCGTTCGGCCGTCGGCCTTGGGCAGCAACGGACATTATTATAAGGCGCGGATCGCCGGCCGAAAGTCGGGGGATCATTGATCCTCGGCGGGCAGGCCGTTATGGTCCGCCGCGCCGTGGGCGGTCCCCTGGCGCAATCCGGATTGGGGCGTAGCCAAGTGGTAAGGCAGCGGATTTTGATTCCGCCATTCGGAGGTTCGAATCCTCCCGCCCCAGCCAACCAGTCCGGTCTCCGTGGGCGATATCCGTCTCCAGAGAAAACGCCTGATATTTCCGTATATTAGGCGGGCGCTAATTGGTCTCCGTAGCCCAAAAGGAGCGCTCGTCCGGCGCGAAGGAGCCAATTTGAGCGCCTGGTCTCCAGTCCTATGTTTTCGATATCCAAAATCCTTAGACGGAGACTTGGTTCGCGCGCGCAGAGACCAGTTCGATGTTTTAGTTTCGCGTTCGGGGAGTTTCGGTTCCTTGCGACGCCCGGTTTTACTCCGCTCGAGGCTGATGTGACGAAGTAACGCCGCATCGACACCGGCGACTTGCTGGGAAATTCCCAGCAAGTCGCCGTTCAAATTCCATAGAGGATGCGTTAGGGAACGTGACTACGTGCCTAATTAACAAGGCGGGGGCGGCGGATCCACGAGCTTGGGGTCAATTGCCTTGAGTCCGTCAGGCCATGTTAGCTTGGTGAAGTCGATCTTACCGTCTGTGGTCTTTTCACTCTGCCCCCAGCGGCTCAGGCTGCAGAAATCCGAGTAATAGACTTTGTCGAGTGCTATAGGCCTGTTATTTGTATCCCATTGTTCTTTGGTCGCGCTTTCGCTCAGACTGAGTTTATCCGCGGCATATTTGGCGACAGCCTTGAAATCTTTTTCAGCAACGTCTCGGCCCTTTATCGTCGCTCGCAACCAACGTGTGGCAATGTCTTTACCTTGTGGCGTTGCCAGCCATTCTGGCCTTGCCCCAGCGACCAAATAACCTTGGATGTACCCGGTCGCATCCGTTAGGTAGTGAGCCTTATCAGGACAAATTTCGAGTGTCCGCGAGCCGACAGGTTGCCAGATGAAGAATGCAGCAATGTCGCCGCCGCAAAGAGCGGCTGGCAACACTTGTGTATCGAGATTCTTTATTGTAACAGACTTTGGATCGACATGGTTTTTCATCAGATATTCGGAAATGAACCACGAGCCGGTCGAACCGACGCGTGTGGCGATCGTCTTTCCGGCAAGATCTTGCGGCGTTTTAATGTCTTTTCCAGCAACGGCGACATAACCCTTAGCGTCTCGTTCGATCGCGGCGATGGTGCGATAGTCCCCCTTAACACGGAAGAAATACTGCACACTGGGCAAGTCACCTGTCATTACGATGTCGCCTTGTCCGGTCTGAAATGCCTGAAAGGCCGTGGTTCCAGAAGGAAATAAGCGGTACGTTACGTCCAGGCCCTCATCTTTGTAAAAGCCCCTTTCCAATGCCATCCATATCGAGTCATTATTTACTGAAGGTTGGCCGAACAACGTCATTTTCCGCAACGGCTGCTGAGCTTGGGCAGGTGCCAAGCCAAGCAGCAGCGCGCCAGCTGCTGCGATTGTAAAAGCCTTTATGAAGTGACGCATCGAAGACTCTCCCTTTCGTCAAGTTTGCGAGACGACTGACATGTAACGTGCCAGCACTCTATCGACGAGCAGACGAAAAATCCTGTCCACGACAAAGCCAAGCACACAGATAGTGAGCAAAGCAACGAAGATGCGGTCAGTTTGCAGCAGCATGGATGACTTCTGGAGAAGATAGCCAATTCCGGAATCGGCGGCGAGAATTTCTGCAGGAATTATACTCATAAAGGAAGAAGCCATCGCAACCCGCATACCTGTTACGATGTAGGGAACAGTAGAAGGCACCACGACAAGCGTAAAGATTTGCAGGCGATTAGCCCCGAGACATTCTGCGGCGCGCTGGCGTGCAATCGGAGCCCGCCATACACCTGCTGTTGTATTGATAAGAACAATGAAAAACGTGCCCCAGAAAATGAGGAAGTACTTTGATAATTCGCCGATGCCAAACCAAATCACTGCGATCGGTATCATCGCCGTCGGCGATAAGTAACGTAACAGTTCAATGATTGGATCGAGCAGATCGTGGAGGAGACGAATACGGCCAAGCAGGACGCCTATGACTATGCCCGCAAGTGAGCCAGTAACGAACCCGACCATAACGCGGCTCATACTGATTGCGACGTCGGTCAGGATCTCCCCGCTCGCCAACATTGGTATTGTCGTGCGAAAAACCTGAAGCGGCGGCGGTATCAGGAATGGATTGAACAATACCGTCGAAAGAAATTGCCAAGTGCAAAACGCCACTATTAACGAGGCCATCGAGAGCAGTACCGGCCGCCAGGTTGTTAACAGTGTGGAAAGTCGCAATCCGCGCGCAGGCAAGTCAGCCGGCGCATCCATGATGCGGCTTTCGCGGAGGTTTACCACGACAAATGGACCTCAATAATTCGGTCTCTGTTCAATGCGTAGCCTCCAGCAGATTGTTTTGTAACTCGTCCGGTCCCGCTAGCAGCTCCTCTACTTCTTTAAATAGTTGTGCAACTTTAGGCTCGGTAAGATCGCGGGGACGAGGTAAATCTACATCAATAATCCGCGCAATGGTGGCGCGCGGACCAACCGACATAACCGCAATGCGATCGGCGAGTATGATCGCCTCGGTGATGTCGTGGGTGACGAATACAATGGTCTTCCCAATCCGTTGCCAGATGTCGAGCAATACGCTGTGCATGCGTCGCCGGGTAAGAGCATCGAGCGCGCCAAATGGCTCGTCCATGAGCAATACTTGAGGTCCGACAGCCAGGCCTCGTGCGATCTGCAGGCGTTGCCGCATTCCTCCCGAAAGCTCAGCAGGAAATTTCGTCCGGTGATTATCGAGACCAACCATGCTCAGATACTTGTCGATAATCGTCGGCCATTCCGCTTTGGGAATCTTGCGTACGCGTAAGGCGAAGCGCACGTTCTCTTCAGCGCTCAGCCACGGAAGCAATGCCGAACCGGCGTCCTGAAAAAACATCATCCTGTCGCGGTGTGCGCCGATAATAGGTTTGTCGCCAAACGTTGCCGTGCCGGCCGTCACCGGCTCGAATCCGGCAATAATGTTTAACAAAGTCGATTTACCGCAGCCGGATGGCCCAAGCAGGCAGACGAATTCGCCATCATCGACTGTTAGAGACACGCCGTCGAGGGCGACATACGTGCCCCGCGTCGATTCAAACGTCTTCCGGATATTATTGACGCGTAGCAAACCTGCCTCGAACCGGCGCAAGAACCCATCGAAGACGCGCAACGTTAGGTGTCAGCGGTCGTGCTGTCAAACCAACTCGCTTCAGACGATCTGTCGCAGACCGCTGCGATCGTGCGTTGCCAAGCTTCCGCATCTGGTATTAGGTCTTGGCGCATCGAAGCTTGGTGCCATTTTTGCGTTTAGTCGGGGAGGGGTGTGCATGTCCGACGTCAAACCAATAGCGCCCGTGCGAATTGGGCAAACCGAATTCACGTATGCTCAAGGCGTCCGAGCCGGATCGTGGCTGTTCTTTACCGGACACGAGGCGACCGACTTTGAGAACGGCATAGGCGCGGATGTTGCTGGTGTTCCAGGGCTGCCGCTAGGAGGCGCACCTCGCTATCTGCGCGAAGGAAAATTCATTTTCGACCGTCTGGCGAAATTGATCTTGGCTGAAGGTGGCGACTTGCGTCACATCGTCCGTGTGGACCAGTACTATCCGCGCGCCGAATGCGTAAATCCGTATCAACGAGCGCGTAAGGCATCGCTCAAGGAGTACGTTCCGCCGAGCACTTCCGTTTTGATGGACGAGCTACTCGTGCAAGGTGCGAACATGAATGTATCGCTGCTTGCGGTTTTGCCAGGACAGGGTAGGGAGCCAAAGCCAGCTCGTCCCGAGGGCGTACCGGTGCCGCAGCATTCTGGGTTTATCCCTTCATTGGTGTGCGGTGACTACGTTTTTGTTGCCGGCCAGATGCCGAACAATGAAGCAATGACTGCTCTTGATCCGCAGGCTTATCGCGCGCCTAACGCCGTTTGGAACGGCACCGACATCAGGCTGCAAACCGAATTTCTCATTGCGCGGCTACGATCGGCCCTCGAGGCGGGCGGCAGCTCGCTGAAGAACGCGATAAAGGCGCAGGTGTATCTCACCAATTTAAATGACCTTCCCGAGTTTATGGACGTGTGGAACGCCTGTTTTGCCGAGATCCCATGTGCGTTGACTGTCGTCAAAACGAAGGGACTCGGCCTACTCGAATCAATAATTGAAATCAACATCTTTGGAGTGCGCGACGCTGGTAAGGTCAAAAAGCAAGTCATTGAACATACATCATCCAGTGCGATGCGGCTCGGGCCGGCAGCAGTAGTTGCGGGCGATCTCGTTTGCCTGTCGGCTCTCTATGCGGCAGACGGCAATGGTGTCATTCCCAGTGTCAGAAATTCGTCGGATCTGCGTTATCTCGGGGTTCCAGCGCAACATCAAATGCGCGCGGTTCTGAAAGCCGCCGACGAAATCTGCCACATTGCCGGCACCTCTCTGGAAAATGTGGTTCGGGCACACCATTTCGTGAGCGACCTCAACATTGTTTATCCCGCATTGCGGGTTTGGCAGGAGAGAATCGGCGCAGCTCCTATCCCATTTGGAGCGGTACGGACGTCACTACCAATTCCTGGGTGCGACCTCATTTTGGATTTGTGGGCCTACCGCGCGGGTTCGTAAACCGAGGGGATGGTCGTAGGGTGTGGTGCCTACGCTGTCGGGCAATGGTAGCCACACTTTTGCGTTTTAAAATCCGATTACAGTCGTGGAGACCGGTTCAAATCTCTCCGCCCCGGGCAGCCAGTTCAGCTTCAAGGGGTATGTGGCATTCCTGTCAGCTGAGGGGCGAAAAGTCTCCGGTCGCAGTTTGTTCCGGAATTAGGGGGAATTCCGGCCAGATTTCAAAGGTCCTTTTCAAATTCGACATTCGGCGGTTCGAATCCTCTCAGGGCAGCCAGCCAGTGCAGTCTCCCCAGGCCATTTCCGCTTTTTCGAAAAAGTTTGCGACGCTTCCGGGCCTTAGCGAACAGTCGGCAAGTCTCCAGCCGGGATAAGGGGCCGCTTTAGCGTTGCTGTTCCCTCATTCTAGCCCCGAGTCTCTCCGGCGAATTTTCAATATCCAAAATTCCTTAGTGGAGACTCGGTTCGCACTTCTCGGAGACTGGTTTGCATGTCCGCTCTTGGGAAAATGAGGGAACATGCAGAGACTGTTTGCGTCATCCGCTCACGTGGATTCTCGGGCGCTCTCTCTTTGGCCTAGCCCGCCCGACAAGAGGCCCGGCTCAAGTAACGACGTGAAGCCAATGAATGATAAACTTGACCGCTTCCACTATCTTCTCCTGATAATGAGCGACGGCGAGCATAATTGCTGCATCTACCACTTTGTCGGGGTGCAGATCATGGTTTCGGTGCAGGACATTAAGAAGGACCTTCCGACGTGGCCGGAGGACGTCATTGAACAATGGCTGCATTACTTTGCCAACGAACCCAATTGCGGCTGGCCGCCCCCGGACCCGCTGGGAAATCACCGCTGGTATGGTCTTCTGGGTGGAAAACCGCTGTCGTGGTGGAAACAAGTTACGTGGGAAATGAAGAGAGTCTCTTGCGGACTAGACGACCTTACAGTCAAGGCCAAGGCGGACGTCAATGACATCGTGAAGGCAATGAACGCAGGTACGGCGGACGCGACCACAAAACGGAGAGTAGCCCAGCCATGGGTTTATATTCGCGATAATGGAGTATTCCCGCGCGCGCCCGTGACCATGCAAAGGACCGACGGAATGACCCTTATCGACGGTACGCATCGCATGGCCGGGTTCGTTATGTTTCAAGGGCTTTCCGATGCCGAACTGGCGAAGATGAAGGCCAAAAGGCCTGCCCTGGAGCAGGAGGTCTGGCAGGGCGTCCACGCCTACGGCGAACTGCCGGATTGGTAAGGTCGCTTCCATTCGGCCCGCGTCAATCCATTTTTGCGTGCAGCAACAGTTGCATTGCTCGCGCAAGATGCGGAATCATGCGCAGTCGTCCCGATTCGGGGTCGGCGTCTCCGAGGATTCGGGGCAGAGAATGGGTGCAGTGCGCAAGCGACACGCACCTTCAGCACCAGAAGTGAGCCTTTTTGATCCGCGTGGAACGGTCGTGTTTCCACCCCGCGTCGAGGTGCTAGGGAGCGTGCACGGAAATCAGATTTTCGGCTACGCCCACGCGGGCCTGACGGCGCGCGTGCAGGTGACCGCGCACAGTGTGCGGGGCGTGAATGGATTTCTGACTGCGCTTCCGGGCGGAGCGCCGATATTCCTCGCGCCGCGCGACACAGCGATCCTCGCCGACACCACGGCGACGCTGGCGCTGCAGTCGTTCGCGAACGCCGATGAGCTGTTCCAGCCCGCGCGGCAGAAGGCTGCTCGCTGGAGCGCGCCCAAACCGGTCAATCCCTCGAAGGAGACGGCGGTGGACGCTGAACGGCGCTGCGCGGGGATCGTTCAAAGCTGGGAAGGAAAGTTCACGTTCGCGCAGGAAGATCCTGATCACGGCAAGAACGGCTTGCGCCGCCCGCAGATTGGCGCGCTCTACGCGGTCCTGGCGCACTGGAGCACCACGGACGCCGATGCAACCGTTGTCATGCCGACAGGCACCGGCAAGACCGAGACGATGCTCGCGCTCTTGGTTTGTGCGCGGCTTCAACGCGTCATGGTCGTCGTTCCCAATGCCGCCTTGCGCGACCAAATTGCACAGAAGTTTCTCACGCTAGGCAAGCTTGCCGAATGCGGCTGTATCCCGCCCGACCTTCATACGCCTGTCGTAGCGCGATTGCGTCATCGCCCGAAATCGGTCGAAGAGGTCGATGCGATCTTTCGCTGCACTAATATCGTGGTTTCGACCATGCAGGTGGCGGGCCTGTGCACACCCGATGTCCAGAAGCGGATGGCGGAATTGTGCAGTCACTTGTTCATCGACGAAGCGCATCACATCGCCGCCCGGACCTGGAGTGAATTCAAAGGCCAGTTCCGCGAGCGCCCCATCATACAATTCACGGCGACGCCCTTTCGCACAGATGGAAAAAGGGTCGACGGCAAATTTATCTATTCCTATCCGCTCGCGCGAGCGCAGAAGGAAGGCTATTTTCGGCCCGTCAGTTTCTCGCCTATCGAGGAATACGACCCCGATCTTTCCGACCTTGCTGTCGCCCGACGAGCCGGGAAGCTTCTAGAGGACGACATCAAGGCCGGCTTCGATCACATTCTGATGGCGCGAGTCGATACAACGGAGCGCGCAGCTACGGTGGCGCGGATTTATCAGGAGGAGTTTGCTGGCTTCAATCCTGTAACAATCCACACCAAGGTGCCTGCGCAGGACGCGAAGGACCGGCTTCAGGCACTGCGGGATCGCAAGAGTCGCATCCTTATTTGTGTCGACATGTTTGGGGAAGGCTTCGACTTGCCGCAGCTGAAAATTGCAGCTTTGCACGACAAACACAAAAGCCTCGCCATCACCCTTCAGTTCGTCGGCCGCTTCACACGCAACTTGAGTTCTGTGGGCGATGCCAAGGTGGTAGCCAATATCGCGGACGAGGCCATCTCGAATGCGCTACGGAATCTCTACGCAGAAGACGCCGACTGGAATTTCCTGCTCAAGATGCTCAGCGAGGCTGCGACTGGCCGAGCGCGCAAACGAAATGAAGTTTTGAGCGGGTTCACCGGCACCTTGCCGGAAATCCCGCTCCAGGTGTTAGCGCCACGTATGAGCGCGGTCGTATACCGCACGACATGTGATGAATGGTCACCGATGAAGGTGGCCGATGTGATCGATGGGGCGTCGCTGCATGCTGGCCCCATCATCAATCCCGACTATCGACTGGCGGTGTTCGTGACCCGTGATGACGAGCCGGTGCGATGGGGCGCGGTCAAGCAGATTCAGGACGTCGAATGGAATCTGCACATCCTTCACTGGAATGAGACGCAGAAACTGCTCTTCATCAACAGCTCCAGTAAAGACTTCCACGAACGGATTGCCAAGGAGGTCAGCGGCTCGGACGAACGCATCACCGGTATGACCGTCTTTCGCGCGATGGGTGGGATCAATCGGCTGGTGCTGACCAATCTCGGCCTCAGTCACGCGTTCGGAAAGAATATTCGCTACACCATGTTCATGGGCGCCGACATTGCAGAGGGTTTGAGCGAATCAGCTAAGCAAAACCGTCGGATGTCGAACGTGTTCGGCATGGGTTACGAGGACGATGGGCGCGCGACGGTGGGCTGCTCATTTAAGGGCCGTCTCTGGTCGTACAAGGTCGCCTACGACCTTTCTGAATTCACCGACTGGTGCGCGCATATTGGTGGAAAGCTGCTCGATGCTTCGATCAGCGTGGACTCGATCCTGACCAACCTCGTCAAAGCACGAGCGATTCAAGAACGCCCGGAACTTGCGCCCCTGATGGTCATGTGGCCGGAAGGCTTCCAGGATGAACCCGAAGACAAGGTCGTCATCGAACTGGATGCCGTTATGACCGAGCTGTTCGATTGCGACATCGCTCCGACCTCGCGCGAAACGACGGGACCGTTGCAGATAACCGTTTCAGCCGGGGACAAGGCCGCTGTCTTTGAGGTCGTGTTCTCGGCCGATGGCGCGCAGTTCAAGCAAGTGTCAGGAGCGTCCGCCTATGGCCAAGTGCGCAGCGGACGCCGCCCGTTGGTCGAGCTATTCAACGAAGACCCGCCGATTATTTACTTTGTCAATGGCGATTTTCTTGTCTTCAACGAGTTGTTCGAACTTCCACGGGCGGCCGAACGGGTGTCATTCGACGCCGGCAAGGTGACCGCCTGGCAGTGGAAGGGCGTCGATCCCAAGAAGGAATCGCAGGGCCCCGAGAAGGACGCCACATCCATTCAACATCATACGATCCGGCGCATTCTCAAAGGGGAGTTTGGCGCATGGGACATCGTCTTCGACGGCGACGGGAAAGGCGAGGTGGCCGACATCGTCGCCTTGCGCCGCGGAGACGACAAGGTTTCAGTCGGGCTTTGGCACTGCAAGTATTCCGGTGGCGAAGCGGCAGGCGCGCGAATTGGCGATCTCTACGAGGTCTGCGGCCAAGCCCAAAAATGCGTTCACTGGCGCGAGGAGCCGCGGCGGATGCTGAAACATCTTCTTCATCAGGAAGACACGCGGCTCAAATCCGGCAGAAGTAGTCGCATCGAGCATGGTACGCGCACCGATCTGCACCGGCTCTCTCTTGCTACGCGGCAGCTCGCCTTCGACTATGAGATTTTCATCGTGCAGCCGGGGCTCTCCAAGTCAAAACTGGCCCCGGCGTTTCTTGATGTGCTCGGCGCAACCGAGTTGTTTCTGAAGGAAACCTACTCGATGCCGCTGGCGGTAATTGCCAGCTCCTAACCATGGGTAGGCCAAAATGAAGAAACTGGTCGTATGCTGTGATGGCACCGGAAATCAAGTAAGCGAAGACATCTCGAATGTTCTGAAGTTCTATAGAACCCTTAGAAAGACCGAGACGGCGGGTCCGCGGCAAGTGATCTATTACGATCCTGGCATCGGAACCTTGGCGCTTCCCGATCCCTGGACGCGGTTCCGGCAAGATGCCATGAACGCTCTAAGCCTAGCCACGGGCTATGGCTTGAACGACCGAGTGCTTGCTGCCTACAGATTTTTGATCACTCACTACGAAGAGGGCGACGATATTTACCTGCTCGGCTTTAGTCGCGGCGCGTACACGGTGCGCGTGGTCGCTGCCCTGCTCCATAAGATCGGATTATTGTCGCCCCCGCAGCAAAATCTGGCGGATGCGGCATTGAATGCGTATCAGCGAAGTCCGGAGATCATCTACCCGACTTCCACCGCTGCTGACGGTTCATCCGTTATTGTGTTCGGCTCGGAGCGTCGTGATGACCGAGCGTCGCAATTTTCTAGGATCGTTTCCGTTCGCTGGCCGACGATCCGATTTCTCGGGGTGTGGGACACTGTAGCCAGCATTATTGTGCCGCGTCAGAGCTCCGGGCTTCCAAGCTTGCAGGAACTCCCACACACACGGCGTAACCCAAGCGTACGGGTTTTTCGTCAAGCGATCGCACTCGATGAATTTCGCCGCATGTTTAGGCTGCATAGCTGGGACGAGGGACAGGTGCACATGCATAACCGCTTCAGCGCGACGAACAACGCATTCCCGCAAGACTCGAAGCAGGTTTGGTTCGCTGGCTGCCACGGTGACGTCGGCGGGGGCTATCCCGAAGCAGGCAGTTTTTTATCGAAATTTCCGCTGCTTTGGATGATTGGCGAGGCAAGAGAGCACGGTCTGAACTTTAATACGCAAGCGATCAATCAGCTGGCGTGGGGAGTCCAACGCGAAGGTAGCCCATTCGCCTATGTCGCTCCCAAGTGGAATGAACCGATCCACGTTTCGCTCACAGCCCCTTGGCAAATCTTGGAATACTTGCCCAAATCGGAGCGATACAAAGAATTTAATGGAAGACGCTCGGTGCTCGGTCACTACATCCCGCAAGCTGAGCCGCGGGTGGTGCCTGAGGGGTCTTGGATACACGAGTCGGTAATCCTGCGTGCGGCATCAAGCGACACGAAATCAAGCATCGCTTTGCCGACGGAGTATCGGACGGTTCCCTTACCTATCCTTCCTAGTACCGGGGGAGATCAATATCACGCAAGTGGATGAGCGGTTTCCAGTAACGGGGGGCGGTGCGAAGGCGTGGAAATTCCGAGGGCTTGGCTAGGAAATTGCTCGTTTCTGTACAGTTCTTACTACCTGCCAAGCCGGGCGTGCCTGTCAAATATGCATGCCACTAACTTCATAACTTCAGATTATGACCGCGGCTGCGTCCACGAATATTTGACCTTTTTAGCCAGCTCGGTCACGCCGGTTGAAGGCAAGCTGCCATCGATGATGTGTGAGATTGTGTCCGGTGGAACGAACGCGAGCGGCACCAGGAGCCGAATGTGTCGTTCGACCTTCCCCTCGCGCTTGGCGATATCGGCCAACGAGTTGACGCGGCCCTCTGTCAGATCGGAGATCCAGGCGCGCGCCTTGGCAATTGCCAGCAGGAGGGCGTCGCGGTTGCCAACGTGGGTCGGGCGGTTAGCGAGAGGTGGGCCAATAACTCCCTTAGCCAAGGCCGTTTTGGCTGATGTCCATGGGATGGCGACGACCTGAGCAGCCTTCTTCGCGTTGGCCTCGCGAACAAGGTGAATCTGGATTGCGCAGGTACTGACGACAACTCGCTCAACGAGGCGCTCGACCAATTCCTTGTCAGAAAGGCTTGAGGTATCGTTCTTGCCGTTGGTGCCGACCTGATCGCGGAGGGCTCGGATTACGGCCATCTCGGCGTCATGTGCTGATATGCGCGTAACCACGTCAGAACCATTTGTTCGCTTCTGTAGGGCGGCATGCGAAACGTAATACCGATACCGTGCGCCCTGCTTATTAGTATGGGTTGGCGTCATGCGGTTGCCGCGATCGTCAAAGATCCGGCCGGCCAAGAGCGATGGTGAGGCCTTCAATCTGAGCTGCCGCGCAGTAGCGCTCTCGGCAAGCTTGCCCTGTACGGCATCGAATAGGGGGCGATCTAGAATAGGCTCGTGCTCGCCAGCATGCACGGCACCGCGATAGACGACTTCACCGATGTAGAAGCGATTGCGCAGGAGGTGGGCGAGGGCGCCGACGCCGAAGCGGATGCCACCGCGGGTCTGACCCGTCGAAAGGGTCTGGCGCCGCGTGCGGACCCCTTTACGGTCCAGGTCATCGGCGAGATCGCGGACCGATCCCAGTTCGAGATAGCGCCGGAATATCGCCCGTACTGTTTCCGCGTCCTTGGGCACGACGGCGAGCTTCTTATTGACGCTGACGTAGCCCAGCGGAATGGCACCACCGACCCAGATGCCCTTGGCCTTGGAAGCGGCGACCTTGTCGCGTACCCGCTCGCCGATGACCTCGCGCTCGAACTGGGCGAATGACAGCAGCACATTGAGGGTCAATCGCCCCATGCTGCTGGTCGTATTGAAGTGCTGGGTCACAGAAACGAATGAGACCGTGTACTGGTCGAACAGCTCGACGAGCTTGGCGAAATCGGACAGCGACCGGGTCAGCCGGTCGACCTTGTAGACCACGATGACGTCGACCTTGCCGGCCTGGACCTCGGCCAGGAGCTTTTGCAGGGCAGGGCGGTCGAGCGAGGCGCCGGAGAATGCCCCGTCGTCATAGTGGGTGGGGATCAACCGCCAGCCCTCATGCGCTTGGCTTTTTATATAGGCCTCGCAAGCCTCGCGCTGGGCATCGAGGGAATTGAATTCGAGATCGAGGTTATGCTCGGTCGATTTGCGGGTGTAGATCGCACAGCGTAGGAGCTTTTTGGCGGGCTTATCCATGGTTCCCACCGCGTGCCGGCAACATGCTGGAACGAATCGACGAGCGATTGCGCCTCGCCGGCCTCGCATTGTGGGGCTTGGCGTCTTTGGCAGCCTCAGCCCGTTCTGGTTTGCCGGGCATCCGGAGGCCGAAGAAGCGCGGGCCATTCCACTTCGTGCCGGTGATGGTCTGCGCAATGACGGAGAGGCTGGAGTAGGTCTTCTCGCCCCACAGGAACCCTTCCGGCGTGACGGTGACGGTGTGCCGCTCGCCGTTATATTCACGTATCAACACCGTGCCGGGCTTGAGGCGGCGGTTCAGTTCGTTCGGCTTCTCGCCGCGGGCGAGCCGGTCGAGGAGCCTGGTCGTTTCCCGGTCGAGGCCACCGAAAGCCTCCTCCTGAATCCGGTAAGCGATCATCCGGCCGAGGATATCCTTGGGCAGGCCTTTGGGCGGGACGGCGCCGAACGTCATCCGCCAGCGTTTGCGAAGCGCGTCGACGCCGAGGGACCGTATTTGGTTCACCTCGGCCTCGATCGCAGCGGCATCAATCGACCGCTGGGCCATGGCTAGGCCGCTTTGCGGTCCGCAGTTGGCGTCTTGGTCTTGCCGGACGCCTTGGCGAGGATGCGATAGACGCGGTCACCATCGCCCTTTTCGCTTTCGAGCGTCAGGGCGAGCTTCTTGCGGACGACGCCGGCAAAGAAGCCGCGCACTGAGTGCTGCTGCCAGCCGGTCGCCTTCATGATGGCGGCAATGGTGGCGCCCTCGGGCCGGCGCAGCAGGGCGAGGACTTTTTCCTGCTTGGTTCCGGTGCGGGATTTCGGTTCAACCGCTTTGTTAGCTTCAACCTCTTTCTCGGCGGAAGCTTTCTTGGCTACGGCTTTGTCGCCGTTTCGCGGTTTCTGTTTGGATTTCTGGATTTTCGTGCCCATGTTGGACTCCTGTCTCGGTCAGGACGGCACCAGCGCCGTCAGCACCGAAGCCCCGCTCCGGCCGCACGGCCGGCGGGGCAGGGTCCTGGCAAGGCCTATAGCATTGCCGGGCGCGCGCAGTGACGCTCTGTTTAAAAGTGAAGTCCAGTCCTTTTTTTACCTGAATGAACAGCCCAGCGTTGCTTCGGAAAGCGAAAACGTTGCAAATAATCAATCGGTTGGTGGCGGCGATTGATGCATCAATAGATCATGCGACACGCAAGGCACGGTGACGGGCTAGCGCGCGAAACGCAGCCGATGCGGCGTCCACCTGATCGTCGTGCGCACCGCTCGGGAAGGCGCATAATTCCTCGGTGAACGCTTGGTTCCATGATGCCTCGACGAGTTTGACAAGGCCGTGCTCGCACTGCGCCGCGAACGGATCGGCACGGCTTTCTTTCGAATCATCCTCGCGTTCGGTCGAAACGCGATAGCCCTGCAGCAAGCTTGCGAAGTGATAGGCCTCGAACTTGCCGGAACCGCCAGGGTCTTGGGGAATGCGAATATCGCAGGACGTGCCGTCGATGCGAGCCGTAGACAGGATTTTTTGCTCACGCTCTCCGGGGCTAAACCTGCCACGGATCACGTCAATGATATAAAGGACGTGGGTGTCTCGGTCACGGCCCATCAACAGGCCAACCGTATAATCGGGATCACTGCTAGGGTCGGACGTGCTCGCCAGATCCCAGGCTCGCACCAAGTTCAGGTGCTCCCACGGCACCATCTTGACTGGGTTGTCGAACCACTGACGCTTGAACAGTCCGCCTTCGCGCGCGGTCGGCCGCTGCTGAAGTTGACCCGCTGCAGCGTGGCTCGTCATTCTGCCGGCCCATTGTTTGAGCACGTCGTCAGGAAAACGGCTCTTCCAGAGCGACTCACCCTCCTTGCGGAAGTCGTGCCAAGCTTCGCCAATCTTTGGACCGCCATCCTTGCCTTTGCTGGAATCGGTCTTGCGCGGCACCGCGCAATTCGGATTTATAAAGACGTAGGGATGACCGCGCTCGAATTCGGCGGGCAGGCAGACATGAATGCCGTTGAACTCCCTCGCCAGGATATGACCGATGAGATCGCGCTCATGGCTGCGCTGCATGATGACGATGAAAATGCCGGTTTTCGGATCATTCAAACGGGTCGGCAGCACTTCGTCCCAAACCCGCAGCGTGGCTTCGCGAATGACAGCGGATTCCACATTCTCGATGTCGTGCGCGTCATCCACCACGATAACATCGGCGCCAAAGCCCGTAATCGATGAAAACGACATGGCGCGGCGATTGCCGCCAGCGATATTGTCGAACTGCGCGACCTGCGCGTAGTTGAGCTGGACGCGTTCGCCCCACCGACGCTGATACCAGTCAGATTCGATGAGACGGCGGCAGGCGAGACTGTGTTCGTTCGACAATCGTTGCACGTAGGACAGATAGGCGAACTTGACGCCGGGCCCCATCAGGGTGCCAGGTCGCACCATGAAGGTGTGGCCTTCCTTGGCGGGATCTGGATCTTGGGCCCAGGTCCAGGCCGGAAAGAATACATTGGCGCCCCGCGATTTCATGTGCCGTGGTGGTAACGTGAAGATGAGCGGCCCCGGTCCTTTGATCTCGCGCCGTGCCACTGCCATCAAGTGGTCGGTGACGCAATCAATGTGCCAATTCGACTGAAAATGTTGTGGCTCGCCGGCGTGGTGCCAGGCCGCGTTGATAAAATCTCCTAAAGAATCCTCGTAGCGCACGGTATCGGCGCGCTCGCGCAACGACAGTGCAGGGAGGCGATAGCTCTTCTGGGAGCTAGCCTTAGCCAGATTGGTTTTCATGATATTTCTGCCCGGTGAGAGACGTCACTGAGGAGTGACGTTCTTGCCGCGGCCCTTGTTGATAATGTTTTTGGCGCGCTCGAAATCGGCGGTGCTGAGCGCCGTAAAATCGCCGCCCAGGTCAATGACTTCGGCCAGTCGAGATAGCTCGGCCATATCCTCGCGTGTCAAAAGATTAAGATCGAGATTCGCAAACAGTAACTCACTCGGAGCGACCGCTGACGAGACCGTTGTGATGCCGGAGGTCGGTCCGCCAAGCGCTGGATCGTTGACGATGATACTGTCATCATCGTCTAGAAGACCCATCTTCTGCGTCATATTGAAGAATAGTCCCGCCGAGCGCACGTCGCCCTTCGCCCCTTTCACGGCATGAGCAAGAATGTTTGCAGCGATCATCGAGACCTTGTGTGTAGTTTCACCATCACGGAAGGTGATCTTTTTGGCGGCAATCTCTTTGACTTCGGTTTTGAGGTTGGGGCGGCCCTTGGGCCGGCCCTTGCGATTGCCGGATTCGCCAGGCTGCCAGCGCCTATGGACCGGCGGCTTGCAATAGCCAACCGGATAATCCGATTTGCCGGGCTTTGAAGCCGCTGAATCGGAGCAAGGCGCACCTTGTCCCGACGCATCATTTTTCGGTTCGAGCCCAGTCATCACGCGGCCTCCGGACGCGCCGCCGGTGGTGGCGTGGTATTAGTCGCATCGCCACTCGCGTGCTGCTCCTCGTCGTCCTCCTCGAACTCTTCAAAGCGCTGACCGGTAGTAGCTAACGTCGCTGACTTCCCCGTAAATGCCTGCCAGCGGCGGATTGCGACATCGACATAACCTGGGTCAATCTCGATGGCGCGCGCGCGGCGTCCGGTCCGCTCGGCTGCGATTAAGATGGTGCCCGAACCCGCGAATGGATCGAGCACAAGGCCGTTGCGGTTCGAGCAATCCTTCAGGGCGTCCGCAACGAGCGCGACCGGCTTAACGGTCGGGTGCATGGCAAGCTCCTCGAGACGGCCAGGACGCATGCTGGTAACGCCGGGATATTCCCAGACGTTCGTGCGGTTGCGGCCATGCTGACCGAGCTCAAAATTATTGATGTGAGGAGCGGTGCCGGATTTCCAGACAAACACGAGTTCGTGTTGACTGCGATAAAAGCTTCCCATTCCGGCATTGCTCTTGGCCCAGACACAGACGTTTTTGAGTTGTGTGTAAGCTTCGTTTCCGGCCGCCATCATCTCGGCTAGGTGGCGCCAATCCATGCAAACGTAGTGAATAGCCCCGTCGATGGTATGATCGGCCATGCAATCGAATGACGACTTCAGGAAGTCAGTGAAAGCCTCTGGTGTCATCTCGCCGCTGGCCATGGCGAACTCGCGATGATGGATGTCGCCAAGACCGCAAACGTGGCCATCGATCTTGACATTATAGGGCGGGTCGGCGAACGCCATCTCGGCCTTCTCGTGATCGAGTAGCCGCACATAATCGCGGTCGTCGCGGGCATCGCCGCAAAGCAGCCGGTGCTGGCCGAGAAGCCACAGATCGCCGCGCTGGCTGATCGTTGGACCTGATACGGGTTCGGCGACCGCGTCTTCAGGCCCGGCGCCTTCACGGCGCGCTTCGTTGGCATCCTGGAGAACGAGGTCGATCTCGCCCATCTCGAAGCCGGTTAGCTCGACGTCGAAATCGAGGTCGATTAGCGCTTGCAATTCAGCTGCCAGGATCTCCCGGTCCCAGCCGGCGAGTTCGGCAAGTTTGTTGTCGGCAAGGATGTATGCCCGTTTCTCGGCTGGCGTCAGATGAGTGAGACTGAGCGTCGGAACGGCGGCCAAACCGAGTCCCTTTGCGGCTTGGACGCGACCGTGCCCGGCGATGATCACGCCGCAATCGTCGATGAGGACGGGATTATTGAAGCCGAAGCGCTTGATGCTGTCGGCGATCTGGCCGATCTGCTTTTTTGTATGGGCTCGCGCATTCTGCTTATTGGCAATGAGGCAATCCACCGGTAACAGTTTAATGCTGTGACCTGCATCATGCAGCAGCCCGCGCAGCGCAATGCCGATCTTCGGCCCGGCATTCAAATTCTCGTTGTTGTCAGACGGCACATTGTTATTCGACACTATAGGCTCCTATCAGCTTTCGAATGGAGCCCGTAAAATGGTCGACAATCCTTCCCAATAAAAACCCACCTTTTTGGGAATTTCCGAGGATCGATCTGGTCATTGCGGACCCACACTAATGTCGAGGCCCGCATAAGCCGGAACCGTTTTCCCGTTAAGACATACCGTTTTTGGGAAATTCGGCCGGATGAAGTGACGGCAAGCAGCTCAGTAGGAAGTTGACGGCCGCGGCGGCATCCAAACCCTTTACCCAGGTCAGCGCAAGCTCATAACGCTGAACCGCAAGGTTCTCTCTGACGCTCTCCGTCATCATCTTCTCGCGCCATTTCGCAATTTTTTGATGTGAAATCCGACCTCCGCGATATCCAAGTTTGCTGAGCCGGCTCGCAATTTCTCGACCAGCCTGCTCCAGGCTCATTCCATGACGACCTTCCATGAGTAACGTCATGGCCGCGGCCGGTATCGCGCGGAACAGCTCGACTCCCAACGAATTCGGTGGGCGGCCATGTAAATCTGCAGGCTCGAGAAGGGGTATGACGCCTCCTCGGTCAAGATCCACAAGACCTTGTAACAGATCCTGCAGACCGACCGGTAAGGTAGGAGCATCAGGAAAAAGGATGGACAAGAACTCGAGGACACCGATCAACGCAATCCTCACGCTGCTCCGGCCGCGATCCGGTTGTGTTGGACTGTAGGCCGATGCGATCTGTAGTTTTCGCCAAAGCTCCTGGATCGCAGCAGTCACCTGATCTGAGCGCGAAGTCATCCTTCACCCTTGCCAATGCAGCAGTGATTGCCGCGCTTCGCGGCCCATCACGATTGGGTCTGCCGCGGAGACGGATCAATGTTCCAGAGGGCAAAAGGTCGCGCCGCTTCAACCGAAGCGAATGCTCAAACGGCGTGTCAGGCCAATTCGCGTAATGACAGATTACGGAACGTGACGGCCTCGTCAATTCATCGGATGCGCATGGCGAAGCGGTGGGAAGTCGGGGGTCAAGCTGCTCGTTCAGCAGTATCGGTTGCTAAGACCACAGTTTCGTTCTGAGCGTCGGCGACACTTTGCAGCGGGTGCCCGGCTTCGATCCAGGCATCGATACCTCCCAGTAACGGCCGGATTTTCTTGAAGCCCGCTTTCTTTAAATGCTTGGCAGCGATGGCGGCCGACGGTTCGTTCGGACAGTCGCAATAGATCACGATCTCCAGGTCACGCGGATGATGCGCGAGAACAGGATCGTTATCCGCCGGATGCGCCGCGATCGCGCCGGGAATGGTTCCGTCCGTGGCGCGAACCTCCTTGGGACGCACGTCGAGAATCATCAGCTCGCAGCCCTCGTCCATCAGGCGCCGCAGCTCGTCGACGCTGATGCGGTCCATACGCAGCTGACGAATGAACAAACGCCGCCGCCACCATTTGCCAAGCACGTAGATCGCGAGTGCCGCGCCGACGACGCCAACACCCGACTTGCCGAGCTCGGTAAGGGTGGCAAGCACACTTGCGATCGCGTCCTGGAAAACGACACCGAACGCAACGGCAACGCTCACGAACAGAAGTTTACCGGCGCCGTCGATCAAAACGAACGAGAGCAGCCGCATCCTTGTGATACCCGCCATTGCCACCGAAATCGGCGAAACACCGGGAATGAACTTTGCAAAAACTAGCGCCCAGGGGCCGATCCTCGCGAATGCCGTTTCGGCGCGATGGACACAGAAATCCGGCGAGAACGATATCCGGCACAATAGACTGAGCACGCGTCGGCCGAAGCGGCGGCCGTACCAGTAGGGCACGAAATCGCCGATCAAGGCGCCGGCCAATCCGGCGCCCACAATTTCACCAATCTGCCGAGGGTCGTGCCCGGCCAACGCAGCAGCGGTCAGCAGGCTCGGCAGTACGGGCAGCGGCAGGCCGGCCTGCGTCAGCAGCAGGTTAAAGAAGACGATCCACAGCACGTGCTGCTCAAGAACCGTGATGACTGAAGACATCTTTGGACACAAATTCAGTCTGTTTGACGTCCCAGCGGAGCGTTCGTAAACGAGGTTGGAATATAGGGACGGGTGGCGCGGTTAAAGAGAAGCAGGTCTTGCGGTCCGTGCAGGCCTAACCTGTCAAAATTCCGTGAACACTGACTTGCGACTCACTTCGAGAAAAGAAAGTCGGGGTAACGACTTTGCCTACGCGATCGTATGTGCTGTCGTCATGGTTGATCAGCGTTGGGTCCGTCGACCGGCAGATCCGCGTGCGATATGATTCAACCACACTAGTCAGGGTTTGGAAGACAGAAGAGGCAACCTGCGTCGAGTTCCGGGGAGATCGGTATGACGTGTCGCATGATCCGCGCGATCGCTGCGTTGCTGGGCTTACTCATAACCGCCGTATTCGTTTGCGCTGGCAGTCTGGCGCAAGGCGCTCCGCCACCTTCAGTTTCGGTGCGCCCCGTCGTGAGCCGCCAGGTCACGGAAACCGGCGATTTCATTGGCCGTGTTGTTGCGATTAACAAAGTCGACGTCGTGGCACGGGTACCGGGTTTCATTGAGCAGCGTAACTTCACCGAAGGCCAGGAAGTGAAGACAGGTGATCTTCTGTTCCGCATCGAGCAGGACACCTACAAGGCTGCCGTCGACCAGCAGGAGGCCAATCTCGCCAAGGCCAAGGCGACGGAGGTCAACGCAAATTTGCAGTTACAGCGCGCTCAAGCCCTGGTGAAAAACCAAAACGTTCCGCAAGCAACTGTTGACGAATTGGCCGCCGCCGAGCAGTCGGCGCAGGCCGACATCTTGCAGGCGCAAGCACTGCTCGAGCAGGCCAAGATCAATCTCGGTTATACCGAGATCAGATCTCCGATCGACGGTCGCATCGGGCTTGCCAAATACACGGTGGGCAATCTTGTCAGTCCATCATCGGGAACATTGGCAACGATCGTCAGCCAGGATCCGATCTATGTCACTTTCCAGGCCAGCGAAGCCGATATCATCGCTTATAAGCGTCGAGTCGCCGCGTCGGCGGATCAAGACCCTCATGTCACCATCCATATCAAGCTGCCCGACGGCACCATCTATCCCTTTCCCGGGCTCACCAACTTTCTGGACGTCCAGGTGCAGAGTGAGACCGACACCGTTACCGCGCGCGCCACGGTGCCGAACCCGAAGAACGAATTGATCCCTGGTGGCATAGTCGGCGTCGTGGTCGAACGCGGCAAGCCGCGGTTTGCGCTGATGGTGCCGCAGTCCGCCGTGCTCCTCGATCAGGCCGGCCATTACGTCATGGTGGTCGACGCAGAAAAGAAAGTAGAGCAGCGACGCGTCACGACAGGGCCTGAACATGGGTCGGACGTCGAGGTGGCATCGGGTCTGAAAGAGGGTGAACTCATCATCGTTGACGGCATACAGAAGGTCCGGCCTGGGCAAGTCGTCGCGGCGACCGCAGCTTCGGAAAACTGATCGATGTTTTCCGGAATTTTCATCGATCGCCCACGGTTCGCAATTGTCATTGCCATCGTCATCACGCTGGCGGGTCTGATTGCGATCTCGGCAATTCCGATTGCCCAGTTTCCCGACATCGTGCCGCCGCAGGTCACGTTGACCGCGAATTACCCGGGCGCTGATGCCGAAACGGTCGAGACTACGGTCGCGCAACCGATAGAAGAACAGATCAACGGTGTCGATAATGCGCTCTATTACCAATCTGCCAGCGGTTCCGACGGAAGCTATACCCTTAATGTGACGTTTGCGCTCGGTACCGATCCGGACATTAACACCGTTAACGTGCAGAACCGCGCTAGTCTTGCCTTACCGCAGCTGCCAGCCGAAGTGTCGCGTTCAGGTCTTAGTGTGCTCAAGAAGTCGGCAGCGCTACTGCAGGTGATCAATATCTACTCGCCGAAAAACACGTACGACGCGCTCTATCTCAGCAATTACGCAACTATCAATCTCATTGACACGTTGGCGCGGACTAAAGGCGTCGGCCAGGCCAGCCTGTTTGGACCGCTGAATTACTCGCTGCGTATTTGGCTCGATCCGCAACGTTTGACCGAGCTCAATCTGACGCCAACCGACGTCATCGCGGCGGTGCAAAGTCAGAATGTTCAGGCTGCGCTCGGCCGCATCGGCGCGGCACCTGTCGGGAAAGGCCAGCAGCTTCAGCTTAACATCACGACCAAAGGCCGCCTCACCCGTCCGGAGGAGTTCGCTAATATTGTCCTGCGCGCCAACCCCGACGGCTCGACGATCCGGATCAGTGACGTCGCCCGCGTCGAAATGGGCGCCCAGTCGCAGGAACGCTACACCCGCTACGACGGTGCACCGGCCGCCGCCATCGGTATCTACCAATCGCCCGGCTCCAATGCCGTCGAGGTCGCGAAACAGGTTCGCGCCACCATGGAGATGCTGGCCACACGCTTTCCGAACGATCTCAAATACACCGTGTTCTTCGACAGCACGGTCTTCGTCACGACGACCATCATTGAAGTGGTGCGTACGCTGGTTATCGCCATCATTCTCGTGGCAATCGTGGTTTTTTTGTTCCTCGGCAAAGTCCGCACCACATTCATCCCACTGGTCGCGGTTCCCGTCTCCATCATCGGCACGTTCGCGGTTCTACTACTAATTGGATATTCCGCTAACACGGTTTCGCTGCTGGCTCTGGTGTTGGCAATTGGTATCGTCGTCGACGATGCTATTGTTGTCGTTGAGAATATCGAACGTGTGATCGAGGAGGAACCGGACCTAACGATTCCCGACGCCTGTAAGAAAGCGATGTCCGAGATTACCGGTCCGATCCTCGCCATCACTCTTGTCCTGTTGTCGGTTTTCGTCCCGGTCGCCTTTATCCCGGGCATCAGTGGACAATTGTTTCGCCAATTTGCTGTTGCGGTGTCGATCTCGATGCTGATCTCGGCTCTCAACGCGCTGACGCTGAGTCCAGCGCTATGCTCGGTCCTGCTCAAGCGCGGGCAGCAAAGCCGCGGCCTGATGCGCTATGTGCTCGGCGCAATTGATAGGACGCGCAATGGTTATGTTGCGGTGGTACGACGCTTGGCGGGGGTAGCAATCGTCGGCGTGGTCGTTGCGATTGGCGCGCTCGCGGCGGCAACCTTCGTCTTCAGGGAGACGCCGCAGAGTTTTCTGCCCGACGAGGATCAGGGCGCAATCTTCGCCGCGTTGCGGCTACCGGATGGCGCTTCTATCAATCGCACGCAAGCGGTAGTCGAGCAGGTCGAACATATCGTGCGGCCGATTCCCGGCGTGCAGGGTATCCTCTCCGTCGTCGGACTGAACTTCATCGACTATGTCGCAGCCTCCAACCAGGCGTTCTTTGTCGTTCGACTCAAGCCTTACGAAGCGCGGACTAACCCGTCGGAAAGTGCCAACGCCATCATTGCTAGTCTGCGGCCGCGCCTCGCGGCGATCCAGGGCGCCATCGTTTTTCCATTTAACCTTCCGCCCATCCTCGGCCTCGGCAATACCGGCGGCTTCCAATATGTGCTCGAAGCGCTGCAAGGTCAGTCGCCCACTGACATTGCCGCAGTGATGAATGGGTTATTGGTCGCTGCCAACCAGCAGGCGGAACTTGCCGGCGTATTCAGTACCTATAGTGCCAGCACTCCGCAGGTGTATCTCGATATTGATCGCGATAAGGCTCAGGTACTCGGAATCAAAATCAGCGACATATTCAACGCGCTGCAATCGACGCTTGGCAGCTTTTACGTCAATGATTTCAACGTTTTTGGCCGCACCTGGCAGGTCAACGTGCAGGCCGAGACGTCGTTTCGCAATCAGATCGATGACATCAACCGCATCTACGTACGCAACGCCAAAGGCGACATGGTGCCAATGCGGGCGCTGGCGGAGGCCAAACTCGTCCAAGGACCGCAGACCATCATCCGCTACAACGGCTTTCGCGGTGCGGTGATCAACGGCGCACCAAAACCGGGCTATAGCTCCGGTCAAGCGCTCGCAGCCATGGAGCGCATTTCCAAGGCGACCTTGCCACCCGGCTACAGCTACGAATGGACCGGCACCGCGTTGCAAGAGAAAACAGCAAGCGGACACACCGCTGAGGTGCTCGGCTTGGCAGTACTGTTCGCCTACCTGTTTTTGGTGGCGCTCTACGAGAGCTGGAACGTCCCATTGCCTGCGCTATTATCGGTTAGCGTCGGTATTCTCGGCGCAGTCTTCGCCGTGTTCATTGCTGGCCTGAGCTTCGACGTCTACGCCCAGATCGGACTTGTAGTTCTGATCGCACTTGCCGCAAAGAACGGGATCCTGATTGTTGCTTTCGCTGTCGAACAGCGCGAGCTCGGCAAAGATATCAAGGCCGCAGCCATCGAGGCCGCTGCCTTGCGCTTTCGCCCGGTAATTATGACAAGCTTTGCTTTCATCTTCGGATTGTTTCCGCTTGTCATTGCAAAAGGCGCCGGCGCGCTGACGCGCCATGCTGTGGGGACGCCGGTCTTTGGCGGCATGATAGCTGCGGCAGTGTTTGGGATCTTCATTATCCCACTCTTGTTTATTACGGCTGAGAATTTACGACAGCGCCAAAGAAAATGAATTGCCGAACTACAAGATTGTTGGCCTGGTTAACTGCGCGCTTAACTTGAGCCGGCAAACACGACCGGCTGAGGAACCGGCGGAGTCATACGTGTCGCACTTCTCATAACCAGAGCACGTGACCAAAGGAAAGGCAGCCGCAATGACATTGCCACGGGTTCTCTGTGACGATATGCGCGCAAAGACACCGAAGGCCGCTGCTGATGTCTTTTTGGGTCATCAGGCGACCCGCCAAGGGCGATCAGGACTTAGTCGCCACCCGCCGTCGATAGTGAGACGCTAAAACGAAGAAACCCCGCATTGGACGTGGCGGGGCTCCCGTGGAGTTTGAGTTCGCAACACTCAATTTAGGCGCGCGAGTCTAGTGATAACCCAAGACTGAAAGCCTTCTGCCGTGTCGCGCCTTCGGTTCTTTTCAAAGATCGGGCAAGGCTGGCGGCACGGGTTTTCCTCTTCGCGCCTGCTTTCAACGTGCGGACGTCTGCCGTTGACCAGGCGCGGCGTTTGGAACGTTTCTTCATCTGAATCCTCTCTTGTTCGAAAACGCGCTAATTTACATTGTTCTTCCGGGGTGAAACTATCAGCCTTCCCGACCTGTGGATAACAAAGTAACCTCCATGGAGGTCCGCATAGCTCACAAATCATTTCGCTATAAAGCCAACACGACCTGGACTTCCGAACGAGTTGGCGTGCTTTCGCGCACAGGAAAACCGAACATCATCGTGGGCAGCCCTCCTGAGTTCAAAGGCAAACCCGATAATTGGGCACCCGAAGAACTGTTCGTCGGATCGGTAAACACTTGCATTTTGCTGACCTTCCTTACTCTGGCCCAAGGACGAGGTTTGATTCCAGCAGCCTACGAAAGCGAAGCGGAGGGATTACTGGAGAACGTCCAGGGCAAGTATCTCATAACGGAAGTGACGATTCGCCCTCGAATAACGGTCAAGAGTCAAGCCGATGTCGGGCCGATTCGGGAGGCGATAGACAGCGCCGAATCCCGTTGTTTCATGTCGAGTTCGGTTAAGGCAAAAGTAACAGTCGTTCCCGACGTTGTTGTTCAAAGCGGCGCCGTAGCGTCCTCATAAATGTATGTCCTCATTCCGAGAGGTGTTAGGGGACCGCGGTTGCCGGATCGTCTGCCCGGACCGCGTAGCTCAGGATCGCAGGATCGACGCTATAACGCTGCGCCCAGCGTGTGAGGTTGGGCGGGCGATAGGTGTCATCGGCACGCCAGCGATCAAAAACCGAGCCATCCATTGTCTCGTTTATGGTCGCGCGAACAGTCTGCGTGCCCGAAGGGGCTGCATCCTGGCCGATCTCGCGGTAGTAGGGATGGTCAAAAGTAGCGAGCTTGTAGGCGCCGTACATGAATTCAGCATACGAGTCGCACACTGGTGAGATTTCCGGGTTGCCGTCGAGATCGACACTCCGCCGAAATGACAGGCCATGGTCGATGGCCTTCTGCATCATCCACTTCAGCGGGAGCTGAGCCAGGAGATCGCTTTGATATCCGCCGCGGACATTCGCGTGCGCGCCCACAAACCAGCGCTGCTCGACTTGGTCCAAGGGCCGGGGAGGGGGATTGGTATGGTTTGGCGCCGTGCTGCGATCGACTGTCCAGAGCGTTGGCGCGAATGCCTCGCGATGCTCATCTATCGCCAGCGCTTGAAACGCGAACTTGTTGGGCACCCGTAGTCCCGTATTGAGAAACTGCATGTCAGAGCGACCGAATAGTGGCAGGTCTCCGAACGGAAGCCCGAGCGCGCCGACTGTGTCCCAGACGCCGATGAATTCCACGTCGATCGGGAGCGAATATTTCATCATCCACTCCTCTTCGATCGAGAAATCGGTCTTGCCCTGCTCGCGCGCGGCGAGGAGCTCGCGGATCGTCTGCGGCGCGCTGCCTCTGCGATAACGGGCGTAGAGCTGATTGACCGATAGAGGAGCACCCGCAATGAGGAGGCCGCATTTGGCGATGAACCCGGATAGGCTGCGCGCGGTATAAGCGCCCCGGCTGAATCCGAACAGGAACAGCTCGTCCCCGTCATTGTACTTATCGATAAGCCATTCATAGGCCGCAATGATTTCATCGTTGAGCCCATAACCGAACATACCGCCGCGAAACTTGTCGCCAAACTGCGTGCCGACGCCTGCGCTGTAATATACGGCCTGGGCAAGCCCATCGGTGCTTCGCGAGGCGCACAGGGATTTCAGGCGCCACACGTTGGTGTTGTCGTTGACGGTGTTCCAGGTACCGTCAAGAAAGAGCGCAAGGCGTTTCTTTGGTGAGGCTACGAGCCCACGAGATTGATCGGCCATCGGTCACTCCGAATATAGAGCAGTATGTCAATTGGCTCGATAAGGGCGAGGCTCCAGCGCTGTGCTTAAAGTAATTTCTTACGTGAAAAAAGCCGACTTGTAGCCGGTCATTGCGATAAGAACCGGCGTGCTTAGAAAGTGGATGAACTAAACTTCGCGGGGGGGAGTAGGCGCGAAGGGAGGGCATTGGTTGAGGTCGCGAGCAGCTCTGGGGACCTCAAAGAGCAGTGCGACGATGGCTTTGATCAGATCGAGACCGACCAAGGCGTAGCGGGGAGGGCCACTGTGCCGACTTTTGTGCCGACTACTAACATGAGGTTGTTTCGACAGCGCGGACGATCGTGGCACTTCGGATCCAGATCCGTCGAATGTGGCGTGACATTTCGCTGTGCCGACTATTGTGCGGCCGATGTGCGCCTTGCGTTCCGATTTTTCTTACAATTCCGTTCTATAGAAAGCAGCGAAAACCATTGATTCGCATGATGTTGACCGTGGCTGGGGAACTAGGATTCGAACCTAGATTAACGGAGTCAGAGTCCGCTGTTCTACCGTTGAACTATTCCCCAAATCGCGCTTGCGGGCCGATGCGAAACCCAGAGCGTAAGGATTACTCCGGCCGCGCGACGCACCCGCCACGCCATGGCGCTTGATCTAGGGCAATTCGGCCTAATTTCCAAGCCTGGCTGTCCAAGTCTGGCTGTGGAAGTCTCGGACTATGGCATGTGGTCGAAATAAGTCGCCGCGTATCCAAGGCCGGCGGTCGAGCGCGCGCCTCGCTGGGCGCCGCGGTCTTGCTCCATGTTGTAAGTAATACTGCACGGTGCGGTTTTATACTTGGAAAAGCGCAGTATAATACTGTAAGTATTTATACGTATTCAGTATAGATTCACCATTATACGTTGCAGTTGTTTACTGCCCCCGCCGATTCACTTATGCATTTTGTGTGGGGGACTATTCGATGAGCGTAGACGTTTTTGCCGACCGGCTGGCTCGGGTGCGCCGTCGCTTCGTGTCGACGCTGCAAGGCCGGATCGACGACACCGACGCGGCGCTAATCCTTGGCGCGGCGATTCCATTCCAGGAACTCGGCATAGAGTCTTTCGACGTCGTGATTGGACAGGGCGGCGCCCGTTCGTTGCGTCATGAATTGCTTGAAACTGGCAAGTGAATTCGGCGCCGGCGCTGCCGATTGCGCTTGGTTGTCCAATGGCGCCGCGCCGGTTATCGCTGCGGAGCTGTCCCCGGAATCTTGGTTGTCGGTTCGCAAGAACCAGCATTTACGCTGTTGCGCCCGGTCGGTCCGATAGTACCAGTGGCCGTTCGGCGGCGTCGGCGAGCCTGGGGCGGTCAGGCAATCCGCCGCGAATGCCCGGTTCGGGATGGCGACGGCGCCCCACGCCAAAAGCACAGAGGCAAACGCGAATATGCGGATCGGCCGCGGGATTTGCGCTGACATTGGCTCTCCACACAATGGGCTCGCCACACAATGCAGCCTGAAGTGTTGTTTCGAAATTCGATCACAATGCGATGCCAATGGGGCAATCTCGCGATGCTTGAACGGCGATGCCCGGTTCACCTGATGCGATATCCGCATCTTGCCGGCGAAACTGTGCCTCGGCGGTATTTCTGCGTATGCGAGCCCTAGCGCCGCGGCTTGTGCGGCACGCGGCCTTTCCTCTGCTCGCAGCGCATACGCGTTCGCGCCCGTGTTGGCGTGCGACGCGTAATCGAGAAAAAATTCAAATTAGAATTCTGCCTTGGTCGGGAGCTGAATAAACGGCAAAGATGGAGCAACATAGTGCATAGAAGTTGCCTGGGGTGACGCAGCTACGTTGCCCCAGTCCGATGAGCTCAATCGAGTCGAGCGGGGCAATGGCCTTTAATCCGAAATCATTACCGTTTGCGCGGCATGCGGCTTTTCTTGTGCTCGGTGCGCGTGCGTGCGCGCGCCAAGACTGGTTTGCGTTCGGCGGCGGCTAGCGAAGTCGTCGGCACCGCCTCGCGCGCCGCCGCGTTGGTGCGGTTCGGCGAATGCGACATCGGCCCCCACCAGTTCGACAGCGTGCCGTCGCCCCACACTTTCGGCCGCTGCGGCCGGTCCTGGTGCCAGGGGCGCGGCTCGAAGAAGCCGAGCTCCTCGTCGTGCATCTGATCCATCTCGCAGAAGAACTCGATGACGACGCCGTCGGGGTTTTGGTGATAGATGGCGATGTTGTGCCCGATGATGTGGCGCAGCGGACCCCAGGTGAGGTGGATGTTGCTTTTGGCCAGCAGATCGTTGGCGCGCTTGATGTCCGACCAGTCGCGCACTTCGAAGGCGATGTGATGGATCGCGGTCTTGGCGTCACGCAGGAAATTCACTGTGTGATGATCGCGGCTGCAGCGCAGGAAGGCAAAAAAGTCGCCGCGCCAGTCGGACACGCGGAATCCCAGCATGTCGCAATAGAATTTCACCAGGCCCTGAACATCCGGGCAGGTGTAGGCGATGTGGCCCAATTTCAGCGGCATCACGCCGGTGAACGTCGGGTCATCCGGAGCAAAGCCAAAATCGGCGAAGACTTCGAGCGTGGTGCCTTTCGGGTCGGCAAACGTCACCGCCTCGCGGATACCGGGCGTGATGTCGCTTCGCCGCTCGCTCTTGATGCCGGCTTTCTTCAGCCGCGAAACGATTTCGCCGAGATCGCTCTCCGGCGCGACTTGAAACGACAATCGCGGCGCGTCTACCGCGCTGCCGCGTTCGAGCACGATCGCCTCCGGCCCGGATTTGGTGGCCAGAATCGCCCGGCCTTTCTCGCGCGCGACGAGACTTAAGCCGACGATGCGCGTGAAATAATCGACCATCCGCTCGAGATCGGGGGTGACCAGCGTCGAATGGCCGGCGCGTTTGATCTGCAGCATTGGAACTCTCCAAAAACCTGTTCAGGCCTCAACGCGCACGCGTCGGTCGCTCTCGATCGCGCCCAGCTCGTGCGCGCGCACCGCGATCTTGAGTTCGCCGAGGACGGGATGCGAGCGGCAGACGATGCTGTCGCCTGGTTTTACCGGGCTCACGCCCTCCGGTGTGCCGGTGTAAACGAGATCGCCGGGATAAAGCGTGTAGAATTGCGATGCGAATTCGATGAGGCGCCGGCAGTCATAAATCAGCTGGCTGGTGTTGCTGCTCTGCCGGACCTCGCCGTTGACTTCGATCGCGATCGGCAGCGCGTCAGGATCCGAAATTTCGTCGGCCGTCACCATCCACGGGCCGAGCACCGCATAGCCGTCCACCGATTTGCGGAAGCTGCGGTCTTCGCGGCCGCGCACCGTCATGTCGAGGCCAAGGCAATAGCCCGCGACATGATCGAGCGCCTTGGCTTGCGGAATGTCGCTGCCGGCCCTGCCGATCACCATCACCAGCTCGACCTCGTGATCGTTGCGCCGGTCGGGAAACCGCAGCGGGATGCCTTCCGACGGTCCAACCAGGGCGGAGTTTGCCTTCAGGAACATGCCGGCTTCGAGGATTTTCGACGATTGGTGCGCCACGACCTGCGAACCGGGCTGAGCCGACGCCTTTCGCATCTCCTCGATATGCGCCTGGTAATTCGTGGGTGCACAGGACAGCTTGCTCGGCCGCGCCACCGGCGAAAGAAGCCTTACTTGCGCGATCGGCTTGCCCGGCGCCTTGTCGGCCATGCGCTCGATGCGCTCGCGCCATTGCGGCAGGGCCGCGACGACCGCGTCGCCTTTCATCGCATAAGGCGAAGATTTCCTGATCTCGGTTTGCGCCTCGGTGACGTCATGCACTTGATCTCCGCGCACGACGCCCATTCGGTCGTCGTCGAAGCGGCAAAGCTTCATGTCTTGCTCCTTGACCCGTCCCTGCCTGTTGCAGGCTGTTCGCTGGAGCATGATCCCTCGGAAAACCGGTATCCACTTTTCCGGGTCATGCCCTGAGCGAACAGTAGCAAGCCAAAGCAGGGCGGGCAAAGGTGCGCGGCCTTACCCTTTTTCCCGTCCTCCTTTCAGTGGATCCGCGCCGCGCCGAATGCCGAGACACTGCCGCCGGCATAGCCTGAAGTCTGCGCCTGCGCGTAGCCGCTGCCGTTTGAGGACGTCGTCGCGGTTGACGTCGTGATCGCGCCGGTGAGGCTGCCGCCAGTGAGTTCGCCGAGGCTTGATAGACCCGCCCCGCCGGCGCCGGCGACGGAGCCGGACGAACTGCTGCTGTAACCGTTGGCGGCGCCATAGGAGAACGACGTACCCTGGGCGCTCGACCAGATGCTGGTGTAGCCGCCGCCGATATTGAACCTCTGCGCCATGGCGGGTGCGGACAGCGAAACGGCGGCGAGGGCAAGGACGCAAGTGAACGTTTTCATGGTTACTCTTCTCCTGGGTCAATTGATGTCAGAGGCGCGGTCGAACCAAGCTTGCTCTTGCGGGGTGAACGGCTGCGGCGGCGCCAAGGCGACCTGAACGGGCGCATTTGTGGGCTCGTCGTTTTTCGCGTGCGTGAGATCAAGCGGGCCTTTGATAGGAGAGCGCTTGAGGTCGAGGATGTATCCGCTTTGCGGGACGAGCGCGGCGAGCGGCGCGGGCTTGGCAATCGAGACGGGATCTTGGATCGGTTCGGCGGCTTCCGGCGCCTGTTCCGGCGACGGCGGCACGGTGATCGCCGCAACGTGTTCGCCTGCCTGTCCCGGCAGGGGCGGACACGGCGAGCCCGCGACCGCCATCGCGGCAGCGACGCGGTCGTCCTGACACATCAAGGCGATCGCCGCCTTGTGCAGGCCGAAGGCGAAGAGCTGACGCGCCAACAGGCGGATGGTGCAGCCGGTATCGACCTTGGTGGTGCCGAAGGTGATGCCGCCGCCCATCAGCGAAAGCCCGCCGGATGCCGAGCCGAGACAGGTTTCGACGCCGGCCGCGGCAAGACCGGGAGCCGCTACAGTCGGCGTCGTAATCACATGAGCGGTCGTATTGGCGGGGCTGTTGATGTCGACCATCGACTGCGCGCCCGAAGTGCTGCCCATCGACATCTGCGCGTAGGCCGGGCTCGCCGCGATCAACACGATAAGAGCAATCCACACACGCATGGCACAACGTTCCGAGGCACAGGCCCGCAGTTTTTACGTTCGATTAACTTATCGGAATGCCGCGTGCGCCATATTCGTAGAGACGCCTAGGACTCGGCGGAAAAAGCTAACTTAGGATAGTTTTAACCATACGGGCGCGCGGCAAGGCCCGCCGCTCTCACGATTTGTGCAAGGGAAGTATAGCGGCGGTCAGCGGGTGTCGCGGCTGGAAAAGCCGAAGGTCACCGTGGAGACGCACAGCACGCTCACGGCGGCGGACAACAAGAACACCATGCGCGGCTGGCCGTTGTCCATCAGCATGCCGTAGACGATCGGCGCAATGCTGGCGCCGATATTGAAGCCGGTCGAAACAAAGCCGAACACCAGGCCGTAGGCCGTCGGCGGCGCCACGGCGCGCACCAGCATGTCGCGGGACGGGTAGGTGATTCCGACGCAGAATCCGCTGAAGCCCATGATCGCGATCAGCAGGGCGTAAGGAAAATTGAAGAAGCCGACCAGCGCGGTGACGATGCCGCCCACGGTGAGGCCGGACGCCGCCACCACCGCATGTCGTCCGGTGCGCGCGGCGAGGAAGCCGCCGGCCAGGACGCCGACGGCGTTCATGGCAAGGAGCGCGGTCAGCGCCGTGTTGGCGATGGCGGGCGGCGTCGCATGCAGCGCGCCGAGCGCCACCACGACATAAGTATTGAGGCCACCGCTCATGATCGAGGTCAGGATGAAATAGCAGAGATTGAGCAAAATCGCCGGCTTGAGCAGAAGACGCCAGCCGGTATCGACCACGTTGTTCTTGCGCGCTCTGGCGGCAAGCTTGGCGGCATGCGCCGGATCGGCGGCGGGCTCGGATTGCGCGATCAGCGCGGCGAGAACGACGAAGCCGAAGATCGCCGCGCCGATATAGGCCCCGCGCCAGCCGAACTGGCTTTGCATATAGAGCAGCGTGACCGGCGCGATCGCCGAACCGACCATGCCGGCGAAGGTATGGAGCGAGAAAACGTGACTCAACCGTTCCGGCGGCGTGTGGTGCGAGAGGAGCGAATAGTCCGAAGGATGATAGGCGGTATTGCCGAGGCCGGCGACGCCGTACATCGCGACGAAGATCCAATAATTATCGAAGATGCCGGCAAGCGCGAAGGCGCTGCTGCTCAGCGCCAGGCCGGCGATCAGCACGATGCGCGCGCCGACGCGGTCGACGAGAAACCCGACCGGGGTCTGCAGCACGCCGGAGGCGACGTTGAACACCGTCAGCGCCAGCGCCAGCTCGGTGTAGCTGACCCTGAAATCGGCACGCACGAACGCCAGCAGCGGCGCCAGCATGAGCATATAATAATGACTCATCATATGCGCGCCGCAAACGGCGGCAATCAACCGCGACGCCGCCGGGCGGATCGTGCTGACGGAAATCGCTTGCGTCATTGTGGGCTGGTCGGCTGCGCGGTCTGGATCGCCTGCCAGATGCGATAAGGCGTCAACGGCATATCGACGTGACGGATGCCGTAATCGGACAGCGCATCGATCACCGCATTCATCATGGACGTCAGTCCGCCGGCGCAGCCGGCTTCGCCGCAGCCCTTGACGCCGAGCGGATTAGTCTTGGTCGGCACCGGGTGATTGCCGAGCTCGAAGGACGGCATGTCCGCGGCGCGCGGCATTGCGTAGTCCATGAACGAACCGGTCAGGAGTTGCCCGCTGTCGTCATAGACCGCCTTTTCCATCAGCGCCTGACCGATGCCTTGCGCCACGCCGCCGTGCAGCTGGCCGGCGACGATCATCGGATTGACCACGACGCCGAAGTCGTTGACGGCACAGTATTTGACGACCTCCACCGCACCGGTCGCCGGATCGACCTCGACTTCGGAGACGTGGCAGCCATTGGGAAAAGTCCAGGCGCCCGGACCGTCGCTGATATGAACGACATCGAGCGATTGCGGAGCGTCGGCAGGAAGATTGAGGCCGCCGCCGTGAAGCTTGCGCGCGAGCTCCATGATCGAAATCGAGCGGTCGGTGCCGACGATGGTGAATTTGCCGTGCTCGAAGGCAATGTCGGAAGGCGAGGCTTCGAGCGCATAACCGGCAAGCTGCTTGCCCTTTTCGACGACCTTCGCGGAGCCTTCGACGATCGCGGTGCCGCTGTGCATGATCGATTTGGAGCCCCCCGATCCGCCGCCGACCGCGATGCGATCGCTGTCGCCCTGCACGAGCCTGATCTTGTCGAACGGGACGCCGAGTTGCTGGCTCAACACTTGACCGAACGCCGTGGCGTGGCCCATGCCGAAATCGAGCGTGCCGGTGGTCAGCGTCACCGTGCCATCGGCATTGAAAATGATGCCTGCGGATTCCTTTGCCGGGCCTGCGGTGACTTCAAGATAGCTGCCGATGCCGAGGCCGCGCAGCTTGCCGCGCTTGCGGCTTTCGCGCTTGCGCTTGGCGAAGCCTTTGCTGTCGGCAAGCTCCAGCGCCTGCTTGGTGAGCGCGGCAAAGTCGCCGCAGTCATAGGTCGCGGCCGAGGCCGTCTTATGCGGAAATTCGCTGGCGCTGATAAGGTTGCGCCGGCGCAACGCGATGCGATCGACGCCCATCTCGGCCGCGGCGGCGTCGATCAGCCGCTCCATATAGTAGTTGCCCTCCGGGCGGCCGGCGCCGCGATAAGGCGTGATTTGCACCGTATTGGTGAAAACACATTTGGTCGACACTTCCATCAGCGGCGTGCGGTACATGCCCTGCATGTTCTTCACCGCATTGGCGGTCGCCATGAAAGGCCCGAACGTCGACAGGAAGGCGCCGAGATCGCCGAAGCTCGTCAGCCGCACGGCAAGAAAATGTCCATCGGCGTCGAGCGCAAGCTCGCCGACGACGTCGGCGGCGCGGCCGTGGCCGTCGGAGACGAAACTTCCCGAGCGCTCGTCGGTCCATTTCACCGGCCGGCCGAGCGCGCGCGCCGCGTGCAGGACGCAGATGTATTCGGGGAAGGCCATTGCCTTCATGCCGAACGAGCCGCCGACTTGGCCGGTCAGGACGCGCACGTTCTTGACGTCGACGCCCATGATGTCGGCGATGTTGGCGCGCATACCCATCACGCCTTGCGAGCAGGTATGGAGCGTGAAGCGGTCGTTTTCGAAGGTACCCAGCGCCGCGCGCGGCTCCATCGGATTGATGGCAAGCCGCGTGTTTTCCATACTCAGCCGCGTGACATGCGCGGCCTTGGCGAAAGCGGCATCGACGGCGGCGGTGTCGCCGTGATGGAAATCGATGGCGATATTGTTCGGAACGTCGTCGTAGATCTGCGGCGCGCCGGGGCGGGCGCCGGCTTCAGCCGAGGTGACGGCCGGCAGCGGGTCAATGTCGACGGTGACGGCTTCGGCGGCGTCCTTGGCCTGCAGCGGCGTCTCGGCGACGACGAAGGCGACCGGATCGCCGACGTAACGCACCTTGCCGATGGCGAGCGCTTCGCGCCGCGGCTTCCGCAGCGGCGTGCCGTCTCGGCTGTTGAGCGCGACAATGCATTTGAGATTGCCGTAGCCCTTGAGGTCGGCGCTATCGTAGACGCCGAGCACGCCCGGCATTTTCCGGGCCGTCTCCTTGTCGATCGCGCGGATGGTTCCGTGCGCGACGGAACTGCGGACCATGGCCATATAGGCCTGTCGGGGCAGGCTGACATCGTCGGTATAATGGCCGAGGCCCCGCAGCAGCATCGGATCCTCGACCCGCGGTACCGACTGCCCGACGGCGAACTTCGTGGTGGCCAATTCCTCGGCGGTCAATCCGCCGGTTCCGAAGCCAGGCTGTTGCAAATCCATGATGATTCAATCCTGTAGCGACTTATTGCGGTGATAATGGACTTACCGAACCGCGGCAACAGGGCGCGGGACATGGCTCATACACGGCAGCGGCACAGTATTGCCCTCACGCCCGCCCCTGTTAAAGTTTCCAGGATTTAAATCTTCGACAATCGCCCGCAGCCGTCGAGCCAGAAGGGAGGCTTCGGCGCGGCAGGAAGGCGTTGCATGGACGAGGTGCCGCCGCGGGGCGGCCTCGGCGCCAATGGGGCCTCGCAACGGCCTCGCTGGGGTCGCCGAACGCCGTATGGCATTCGTCGCGATGGCTATCGCGACGAGCGGCGCGTGCCGCTTCAGCGGCATGCCGCCACGACCTATGCCGCGCTCGATCTTGGCACCAACAATTGCCGGCTCCTGGTCGCGCGGCCCACCGCCGAGGGCTTCCGCGTTGTCGATGCCTTTTCCCGGATCATCCGTCTCGGCGAAGGCGTCGCCGCTTCCGGCCGCATCAGCGATGCCGCGTTCACGCGCGCTGTCGAGGCGCTGCAGGTCTGCCGCGACAAGATGCGCGCCCGGGACGTCGTGCGCGCCCGGCTCATCGCCACGGCGGCTTGCCGCGCCGCCGAAAACGGCGAGGAGTTCTGCAGCCGTATCGCGAGCGAGGCGGGCATCGAACTTGAGATCATCGATTCAGCCACCGAGGCGAGATTAGCCGCGACCGGCTGCACCGAACTGTTCGATCCATCGGCATCGGGCGTCATCCTGTTCGATATCGGGGGCGGATCGTCGGAGCTGGTGCGGCTCAATCGGCTTCCGGGCCATGGCCGGCGCGGGCCGCCAAGACCGGACATTGCCGGTTGGGCCTCGTTGCCCGTCGGCGTCGTCACGCTCGCCGAGCGCTACGGCGGCAAGGTCGTGTCGCGCGACATCTACAATGCCATGGTGGCGGAGGTCGCGTCCTTCGTCGAGGCTTTCGCGGCCGATCACCGCGACCTCAACGGATTCCACACGCTCGGCACCTCGGGCACGGTGACGACGATTGCCGGTGTTTATTTGCGGCTGCAGCGCTACGATCGCCGCCGTGTTGACGGCTGCTGGCTGTCCGACGACGATATATCCCGTGTCGTCGCGGAGCTGATGGCGATGAGTTTCGAGGAACGCGCGGCAAATCCCTGCATCGGCGCCGAACGTGCCGACCTGGTACTTGCCGGTTGCGCCATCCTCGACGCCATCCGCCGCGCTTTTCCCTCCCCGCGATTGCGGGTTGCCGATCGCGGCCTGCGCGAGGGCATGCTGGTGGAAATGATGCGCGAGGACGGCGTGTGGGGAGAAGCCTGAGCAAAAGGACAGATTAGGGATGGCGCGGCTTACCGACCAGAAACGCCGCACATCTTCGTCACGCGCCTGGCTCGAACGCCAGCTCAGCGATCCCTATGTCGCGCGCGCCAAGCGCGAAGGCTTTCGTTCGCGTGCGGCCTATAAGCTCGCCGAGATCGACGACAAATATAAAGTTCTCAAGCCCGGCGCCCGCGTGGTCGATCTCGGCGCCGCGCCGGGCGGCTGGAGCGAGGTCGCGGCGCGGCGCGTCGGCGCCGGAGAGGGCGGGAAGGGCCGCGTCATCGCGCTCGATATTCTCGACATGAAGCCTGTTCCCGGCGTCGAATTCCTGCATCTCGATTTTCTCGATGCGGCGGCGCCCGACCGGCTGAAAGAACTGCTCGGCGGTCGCGCGCAAGGAAAAGTCGACGTCGTCCTCTCCGACATGGCGGCGAACGCCACCGGCCATCGCCAGACCGATCACCTGCGCATCATGGCGCTCGCTGAAGCCGCCGCGGAATTCGCACGTGAAGTACTGGCGCCGGGCGGCACGTTTCTGTGCAAAGTGCTGCAAGGCGGCACCGAGGCCACGCTGCTCGCCGAGCTCAAGCGTGACTTTGCAAGCGTCAAGCATGTCAAGCCGCCGGCGAGCCGCTCCGATTCCGCGGAGCTTTATCTATTGGCGAAGGGCTTTCGCGGCTAACGGCATCGCCACCTGCGCGTGCAAGGCTTTTGTGAAAGCCGATGGTATCGTGCGGCATAACAATTGACGTCTGGGGAAAAGCGGAGGAGAGCGATGAAAGCCGGCGCCTGGATCGTTGCCGTCGGTGTTGTTCTCGGTCTCGGCATCGGGGGCTCGGCCGCACAGGACTATCCAAATGGGCCGGTGCGCATCCTTGTCCAGTTTCCTCCCGGTGGCGTCCCTGATCTAGCAGGGCGAACGCTGGCCGAGGGACTGACGCAGGCCTTCGGCAAGCCGTTCATCGTGCAAAATCTGCCCGGCGCAAACGGCAATATCGCCACCGAGACGGTGGTGAAATCTGATCCCGACGGACAGACGCTGTTATTGGCAACGTCGGGCTCGATCGCGATGGGCCCCGCGATCTACGCCAAATTGCCGTTCGATCCGGAAAAGGATCTGGCGCCGATCACACTCGCGGCGTCCTTCGATTTTGTCATGCTCGCCGCGCCGGACTTCCCCGCCAATTCGCCGCAGGAGCTTATCGCGCTCGCCAAGGCGCACCCAGGAAAACTGACTTTCGCGTCGTCTGGCTACGGCAGCGAGCATCATCTCTCCGGTGAACTGTTCAATGTACTGACTGGCGCCGGCCTCGTGCACATTCCCTATAAAGGTTTTGGCCCGGCGACTGTCGACGTCATGGCAAAGCGCGTTGACGTAATGTTTGGCGCGGTTCCCGCCGCATTGCCGTTGATCCGCGGTGGTAAAATGAAAGCCATAGCGGTCACCGGCACCAGCCGGTCGGTGGCGCTTCCCAACGTGCCGACCTTCGAAGAGTCGGGGGTCAAAGGGCTTGTGGTGCATTCCTGGGTCGGGCTGATGGCTCCGGCGCGAACGCCGCAGCCGATTATCGATAAGCTCGATGCGGCGGTCATCAAGACGCTGCACCAACCACAGGTCTCCGAGCGTTTCACCGCGATGAGCCTGAATGTGCTGGCGCAAGGGCCGGCGGAATTCGCGACCAGACTCGACCAGGACACCAAAATCTGGGCCAAGGTCGTGAAGGATGCGGGCATAAAACAGATCAACCAATAACCGCTCAATCAGGAAGATGGCATGCTGATCATTTCCAACGAGGATGTTGCGCGCCTATTGAACATCGATGAGGTCATTGAGGCGCTCCGCATCTCCAATCGCGAGATCGCGGAATTCCGCGACGATAAGGAATTCCGCCTTAATCGGGCGCGCACCAATCATTATCTGCCGTGGCACAGCAAAGGTCCGGATGGAGATCATTTGCTTCGCAGCGACGGCGGCAATGACCCGCGCGTCGTTTACAATTTCAAGTCGATGGAGGGCGGCAGCCCGCATTTCGGCGTTTGGGCGGTGCGCAGCAGTTCCGATCTGGTGCGGCTGTCGTCGGGAGCCTATGGCCCGACGCACACGTATATCCGCTACGGCAACCTGCCGGGCGACAAAGGCTACAGCGATCTGATTTTTCTCTACAACACTTACGATGCGCAATTCGAAGCGATCATCCAATCGGCTGCGCTGCAGGGCATGAGAGTGGCGGCGACGTCGGCCTTGGGCACCGATTACCTGTGCCGGTCCGATGTCACGAAACTCGGCCTGTTCGGCTCGGGTTGGCAGGCCGCCGCCAACCTGCGGGCGTTGTGTCATGTGCGGCCGAGCATCAAGCAAGTCTTCGTTTTCAGTCCGAGCGAGGAGCACCGCTCAGGCTTTGCCGCGCGCATGGCCAAAGAACTCAATCTCGATGTCGTTCCCGCAAGCAGTCCCGAACAAGCGGTGCGGGGAATGGACATCATCTGCGAGGCGTCGAGCGCGCGCAGCCCGGTGTTCGACGGTTCGCTGCTTGCTCCGGGCCAGCATGTCGTCTCCGTCGGCGGCGGCGACGAGCATTTTCAGCGCCGGCCCATTGATCCCAAAGCGGTGGCGAAATGCCAAATCGTCGCGGCTCATTCGATCGAAGTTCGCTACGGCCTGGAGGAGATCGAGGATTGCATTGCGCAGGGCGGCTTAACTTGGGATCGCGTGGCCGATCTGCCCGATCTCGTTACCGGCCGCGTCAAGCAGAAGCCTTCCGCCAGCGACATTTCGTTTTTCAAGAACAATGTCGGGCTCGGTACGCAATTCGCTGCGGTCGGCGGTCTCGTGCTGCAAAAGGCAAAGGCGTCAGGTCTCGGCTTCGCGGTGCCGCAGGATAAAGTCAGCCAGGTGATGACCCGCTAAAACTTTCTATTGCCTGTTGTCCGGCGTCGCCGCCTCGCGCCGTCCCGACAGCTCGGCGCCGGCGTCGGGAGACAGACGATAGAAGATCAGCGCTGCGCTCGCCGCGAGCAGCGAGACAAATAGAAACGCCGGCGGAAAATCGTTCACGCCCATCGCCGTCGAGTGTTTCAGCCGCAGCGTGATCTCGACGACCAGCGCGCCGACCGCGACGCCGGTCGACAGCGACAATTGCTGAAACGCGGCGACCATCGACGTCGCCCGGCTCATCCGCCGCGGATCGATCTCGGCATAGGCGATGGTGTTGATGCTGGTGAATTGCAGCGAACGAAAGAAGCCGCCGGACAATAGAATGCCGACCATGGCGGCATAAGGCATGCCGTGCACGAAGGCGGCGCAGGCGGCCAGAAATGCGCTCGAGATCAGGGCGTTGTAGACGAGCACGTTGCGGTAGCCGAAGCGGTTGAGCACGCTCGCCACGGCGGCCTTCATGAACATCGAGCCCAGCGCGCTGGTGAAGGTGATCAGGCCGGACTGGAACGGGCTCAGCCCAAAGCCGAGCTGCAGCAAGAGCGGCAGCAGGAAGGGTAGCGCCCCGATGCCGAGCCGGAACAGAAAGCCGCCGAAAATACTGGCGCGAAAGGTCGGCAGCCGCAGCAGCGACAGATCGAGGATCGGCGCGGCGGCGCGGCGCGCGTGAAAAATGTAGGCGATCGAGGAAATCGCGCCGACCGCGAGCAGGGCGACGACGATGCTTGTCGGCAGGAAATCGAGCCCCATCACCGAGAGGCCGAAAGCGAGGCCCGCGATGCCAAGTCCGGATAGAACGAAGCCCGTATAGTCGAACGGATCGGGTCGCTCGGCATGGATGTTGCCGATGTAGCGCGAGACCAGCGCAATGCCGAGCAGCCCGATCGGCACGTTGATCAGAAAGATCCAGTGCCAGGACGCATAGGTGGTGATGAAACCGCCGAGCGGCGGGCCGCAGATCGGACCGACCAGCGCCGGGATGGTGACCAGCGACATGGCGTGCACCAGAAACCGCTTGTCGATGCTGCGCACCATGATGAGGCGCCCGACCGGCGTCATCATCGCGCCGCCGGCGCCTTGCAGGATGCGCGCCGCCACGAATTCGGGAAGCGTATGCGACACGGCGCAGCCGATCGAGCCGATCACGAAGATGCCGATGGCGGCGCGGAACACGTGGCGCGCCCCCAAACGGTCGGCGGTCCAGCCGCTCGCCGGAATGAAGATCGCAAGCGACAGCAGGTAGGCTGTGACCGCGAGCTTCAAGGCCAGCGGATTGGTGCCGAGCGCCCGCGCGATCGCCGGCAGCGAGGTCGAGATCACCGTCGAGTCCATGTTTTCCATGAACAGCGCGGTGGCGACAATAAGCGGAACGATGCGATCGTAGGGCGGCGCTTCTTCCATGCACGGCTATCGGTTGATGGCGCCCCGGCCGGCTTTATGCGCGCCGGCCTCCGTCATGCCAAGCGCTTTGCCGCTTCTTCGACCATGCTGACGTCGGAATATTTCTTCACGTCGATATCAGCTTTGAGAAAACCGACCTGCTTCTGCAGATCGAGGTTGCTCTGCAGCGCCTTCAGATTCGGCATGCCGTTGGGATCGCGGTATTGATCCTTGGCGGTGAAGGCCCATTCCACGCGCGCCGGCGGAAATTTGGTGAGCCGGGCGACGATGGCGACCGCCTCTTCGTGATTCTTCGGGTCGCTGTACCAGCGGATGGCGCGGACCGTGTCTTCGAGGAAGTCGACCAGTGCCGCACGGTTCTGCTGAATGAAGGGCGTCCGCGCCGTCCACATCGTCAGCTGGGTGATGCCGAAGGCGTCCTTCTGGCTGAACAGCGGATGCGCCATGGCGTTGAGCTCGGGGTCGAGCGAGAACGGCGGCACCGCGCTCACAAGATCGGCTTTTTTCTCGGCCAGCATCGCTTTCATCGCCGGGAAGGGCGCTTCGACGATGGTGTAATCCCGGTTGGCCTCCAGCCCCGCGCGGCGGCAAACCGCCCGCATGGCGATATCGACGGCGCTGCCGATGACGTTGGTGGCGAGCACTTTGCCCTTGAGATCGGCCACGGTTTTCACCGGACCGTCGTTGCGCACCATGAATTGATTGGTGCCGTGGCCGGCCACGCCGTCCTGGATTTCGTCGCAGATCACCCGCAGATCGTCCATATGCGCGTTCTGGATGGCGAGGCCGAACGACGAGAAGGCAAGCGGCCCGATGTCGAGATCGCCGGACGCGAGCGCGGTGATCACTGGGGGCGTGCCTTCGAAACGCGTCGCTTCGGCGACGTAGGATTGGCCGAAGTGCTTGAGGATGTCCTTTTTCTCGATGACCAGGGGGGCGAGGGAGGCCGGTATCACCACCCAGCCGCAGCGAATCTTGACCGGTGCGGCCCGGGCGATGCGGGGGGCGGCGAGCGTTGCGCCGGCGGCAATGCTGCCGAGGCTGAATTGACGACGGTTCAGGCGTTTTTTCACGGCGATTCCTCCGGCTTTCCATCCCTGTGAACGCTTGGGGCCTATCAATTGCGGTCAAGTCGTGCTATCGACCGCCGCCAACCCAAAAGCGGGTCATCGAGCCGGGCTAGCGACTTTCGTGCCGCTCGCCCGCGAGGCGTTATCCCGATGCGATGGCCAGTCATACCGGGCCATGCGGAGTTGGCAATGGCAGCGATTTCAAGAGACCCACCGCGCGAAGCATATACCTTTGATGACGTGCTGTTGAAGCCGGGGCTGTCCGACGTCCTGCCGTCGGACGTCGATATCCGCTCGCATATCACGTCCAACATCCAGCTCAATGTCCCGATCGTCGCCTCGGCCATGGATACCGTGACCGAAGCCGCAATGGCGATCGCCATGGCGCAGGCCGGCGGCATAGGCGTCCTGCATCGCAATCTCGAACCGGACGCCCAGGCCGCGCAAGTGCGCCAGGTGAAGAAATTCGAATCGGGCATGGTGGTGAATCCCGTCACCATCAATCCCGAAGCCACGCTTGCCGACGCCTTGGCGCTGATGCAGGAGCATCGCATTTCCGGCATCCCGGTGGTCGAGGGCGGCAACGGCCAGCACGGCAAAGGGCCGGGCAAGCTCGTCGGCATCCTCACCAACCGCGACGTGCGTTTTGCCACCGACAAGCGGCAAAAGGTCTCCGAGCTGATGACCAAGGAGCGGCTCGTCACCGTGCGCGAAAGCGTCGGCCAGGACGAAGCGAAACGGCTTCTGCATCAGTATCGCATCGAGAAGCTTCTGGTGGTCGATGCCGATTATCGCTGCGTCGGGCTGATCACCGTCAAGGACATCGAAAAGGCGGTCGCCCATCCCAATGCCTGCAAGGACGAGCAGGGCCGGCTGCGCGTCGCCGCCGCCACATCGGTCGGCGAAGCCGGCTATGCGCGCAGCGAAGCCTTGATCGATGCCGGTGTCGACCTGATCGTGGTCGACACCGCGCACGGCCATTCGCGGCGCGTGCTCGACACGGTGACCCGCATCAAGCGGCTGTCAAACGCGGTACAGGTGGTCGCCGGCAACATCGCCACCGGCGACGGCGCCAAGGCCCTGATCGATGCCGGCGCCGACTCGATCAAGGTCGGCATCGGACCGGGCTCGATCTGCACCACCCGCATCGTCGCCGGTGTCGGCGTGCCGCAGCTCACCGCGATCATGGATGCGGTGGAAGCGGCCAAGCGCTCGAACACGCCGGTGGTTGCCGACGGCGGCATCAAATATTCCGGCGATCTCGCCAAGGCGCTCGCCGCCGGTGCCGACTGCGCCATGGTCGGGTCGTTGCTGGCCGGCACTGACGAGACGCCGGGCGAAGTGTTCCTCTATCAGGGCCGTTCCTACAAGAGCTATCGGGGCATGGGTTCGGTCGGCGCGATGGCGCGCGGCTCCGCCGACCGGTACTTCCAGCAGGAGATCAAGGACACACTCAAGCTCGTGCCCGAGGGCGTCGAGGGGCAGGTGGGCTATAAGGGCCCGGTCGCCAATGTGCTGCACCAGCTGGTCGGCGGCTTGCGCGCGGCGATGGGCTATGTCGGGGCCAAGGACCTCGCCGAGTTCCACGACAAGGCGGAATTCGTGCGCATTTCCGGCGCCGGCCTGCGCGAGAGCCACGTCCACGACGTCACCATCACGCGCGAAAGCCCGAATTATCCGGGCCGAGGATAGTTGCGACAGATGCCGGTCGCGCCCGACCCGTTCGCCAAGATCCGCACCGCGACCAATACCCATCGCGCGCGGCACGGCTGCAATGCGTATCCTTACGACAACGGTCCGCTGTTGGCGGCGTTGGCCGGCGCGGCCAATGCGCGGCGCATTTTGGAATTGGGCACCGCGCTCGGCTACACGGCGTTGTCCTTCGCTTCCGGCGCGCGCGACGCCACCGTCGACACGATCGAAGGCGATCCGGCACACGTGCAGCTCGCTCGTGACAATATCGCGGCCGCCGGCATGGATCATCGCATCACCGTGCACGAGGGCGATTTCGCCGCGGTGCTGCCGACGCTCGATCCCGGCTACGACGTCGCCTTTTTCGACGGCGGCACGCCGGTACCGGCCTTGCATAAGACGCTGCGCGCGCTCTTGCGCACCGGCGGCACGCTGATCACCGCCAATCTCAACCACGGCGGTACCGCCGATAACGTTCGTAAGGCGCTGTTCGACGGCAAAACATGGCGCAGCGCGCTGGTCGACGACGACGGCGAGACCGCGATCAGCGTCAAGCTTTGAATGGATCGTTCAGCCGGGGCGAACTCATGAGCACGCAAGCAATTCTTCTGCCGCTTTTCGTCGAAGTCATCCTGACCTTTCTGCTTTGGGTCACCATGGCCACGTTACGCACGCGCGATTTCTCGACCGGGGCGGTGCGGCCCGAACAGATCGCGTTACGCGAGCCGAACTGGCCGACGCGGACCCTGCAGTTCGCTTACTCATTTTCGAACCAGTTTGAAATTCCGGTCCTGTTCTACGTTCTCACCATCCTCGCCTACATCACGCATCTCGCGGGACTGATCTTCGTGATCCTGGCCTGGATTTTCGTGATCTTCCGCATCCTGCACGCTTATGTGCATGTCACCAGCAATGTGGTGCGGGTGCGCGGCGCGTTGTACGGCGTCGCCGTCGTGGCGCTCGCGGTCAATTGGGCGATCTATATCTTCGAAGTCCTGACGCTGCCGCGGCCGATCTAGGCGTCGGCGGCGCATTATCCTCTTGCATGACTCCTTCGGCCCGCCTCTCCGCAGCGATCGAAGTTTTCGCCGACATCGACGCGCGGCTGCGGCCGGCTGCGGATACGCTGAAGGATTGGGGCCTGTCGCATCGCTTCGCCGGCTCCGGCGATCGCGCCGCGATTGCCGGGCTCGTTTATGACGCGCTGCGCCGCAAGGCGTCGTCGGCATGGCTGATGGGGGAGGCGACGCCGCGTGCCGTGCTGCTCGGCATGCTGCAGCGCGAGCGCGGACTCGACGCCGCGGCGATCGAGGTCCTGTGCAGCGGCGCGCGCTATGCGCCGCCGCCATTGACCGATGCCGAGAAGACGGCACTCGCAAGCGGTAGTCTCGCCGGCGCACCCGCTCATGTCGAGGGCGACTACCCGGAATGGCTTGAGCCCTATCTGGCGCGGGCGTTCGGCGACGAGCGCGCCGCCGAGGGTGCGGCGCTCGCCAGTCGCGCGCCGCTCGATCTGCGCGTGAATACGCTTGCCGCGACACGCGAGGACGTGCTGCCCAAGCTGGCGCATCTTGGCGCCGAGCCGACGCGCTGGTCGCCGGATGGCCTGCGCATCCGGCTTAGCGCCGACGCCAAGAGCCCCGCCATTCATGCCGAGCCCGCCTTCATCAAAGGCCAGATCGAAATCCAGGACGAAGGCTCGCAACTCGCCGCGCTTCTTGCTGCCGCCAGCCCCGGCGAGCAGGTGGTCGATCTATGCGCCGGCGCCGGCGGCAAGACGCTGGCGCTGGCCGCGGCGATGGAGAACCACGGCCAGATTTACGCGACCGATAACGACAAGCGGCGGCTTGCCGCCATCCATGACCGCCTTGCCCGCGCCGGCGCGCGCAACGTGCAGGTCCGCACGCCGAGGGGCGCCGTCGATATCCTCGACGATCTATCTGCTCGCGCCGATCTCGTATTGATCGATGCGCCATGCACCGGCATCGGCACCTGGCGGCGCAATCCGGACGCCAAATGGCGCATCCGGCCCGGCGCGCTGGCCGAACGCATTAAGCAACAAGGAGAGGTGCTTGAGCGCGCGGCCGGGCTGGTCAAGCCGGGCGGCCGCATCGCTTACGTCACCTGCTCGGTGCTGGCGGAAGAGAACGGCGATCAAATCCGCGGCTTTATCGGCCGGCACGGCGATTTTTCCGTGGAAAAGCCTCTCGATGTCATCAGTGCCATGGGCGAGCGCGCCTATCTTTTTGCGCGCGCGGTGCTTATGTCGGACGAGGGCCTCTTGATGACGCCGCGCCGGACCGATACCGACGGGTTTTACGTCAGCATGCTGCGGCGCGCTTCATGACCTCCGTCGCTCGACAGGCCGGGACAGCAGCCGTAGAACCCGCCATGGCGCAAGATTCGCAATCCCAAGCTTCGCACTCCCAAGCTTCGCAAAACCACGACAAAATTCTGATCGTCGATTTCGGCTCGCAGGTGACGCAGCTCATTGCGCGCCGCGTGCGCGAAGAGAAGGTCTATTGCGAGATCGTGCCGTTCCAGAAGGCGGAAGCCGCGTTCCGCGACATGCGGCCGAAGGGCGTCATCCTGTCCGGCGGTCCCGCGTCCGTGCTCGACAAGGACGCGCCGCTGGCGCCGCCGATGATCTATCGGGCCGGCGTGCCGGTGCTCGGCATCTGCTACGGCGAGCAGGCCATGGCGGCCCAGCTTGGCGGCAAGGTCGAAGGCGGCCATCATCGCGAATTCGGCCGCGCCGAGGTCGAGCTGACGACGGCGTCCACGCTGACCGACGGCGTCTGGGAAGTCGGCCAGAAATATCCGGTGTGGATGAGCCATGGCGACCGCGTCACCCGGCTGCCCGAGGGCTTCGTCGCCGCCGGCACCTCGGCCAACGCGCCGATCGCCATGATCGCCGACGAGGCGCGCAAATTCTACGCCACGCAATTCCATCTCGAAGTCGTGCACACGCCCCACGGCGCCGCGCTCCTGCGCAATTTTGTGCGCAAGGTCGCCGGCTGCACCGGCGACTGGACCATGCGCGCGTTCAAGCTGGAGGCGATCGACAAGATCCGCCGCCAGGTCGGCAACGGTAAAGTGATTTGCGGGCTCTCCGGCGGCGTCGATTCCGCGGTCGCCGCCGTGCTGATCCATGAGGCGATCGGCGATCAGCTCACTTGCGTCTTCGTCGATCACGGGCTTCTCCGCCTCGGCGAAGCGGAAAAAGTCGTGGCGCTGTTTCGCGGCCACTACAACATCCCGTTGGTCCATGTCGAAGCCGCCGACACTTTCCTCAAGGCGCTCGAAGGCGTCGACGATCCGGAACAGAAGCGCAAGACCATCGGCAAATTGTTCATCGACGTGTTCGAGGCCGAGGCGAAGAAGATCGGCGGCGCGGAATTCCTGGCGCAGGGCACGCTCTATCCCGACGTGATCGAGAGTGTTTCGTTCACCGGCGGCCCGTCGGTGACCATCAAGTCGCATCACAATGTCGGCGGCTTGCCCGAGCGCATGCACATGAAGCTCGTCGAGCCGTTGCGCGAACTGTTCAAGGACGAAGTGCGCGCGCTCGGCCGCGAGCTCGGCCTGCCCGACGTGTTCGTCGGCCGCCATCCGTTTCCCGGTCCCGGTCTCGCCATCCGCTGCCCCGGCGCGATCACCCGCGAGAAGCTCGACATTCTCCGCCTCGCCGACGACGTCTTCATCGAGGAAATCCGCCGCGCCGGCCTCTACGACGACATCTGGCAGGCCTTCGCGGTGCTGCTGCCGGTGCGCACCGTCGGCGTCATGGGCGACTACCGCACCTACGATTATGTCGTGGGGCTGCGCGCGGTCACCTCGACCGACGGCATGACCGCGGACTTCTATCCCTTCGACATGAGTTTCATCGGCGCGGTGGCCACCCGCATCATCAACGAGGTCAAAGGCGTCAACCGCGTGGTGTATGACGTGACGAGCAAACCGCCGGGGACGATCGAGTGGGAGTGAGTGGGGGCTAAATCAAAGCTTCGAAATGATGATTTTTTATTGACTGGGGAGAGCCGGGATGTTGGCCCGAGCGCAGACATGCAGCGTGAGAAAGCCAAGCCATGAAGAAGAGCAAGAGCGCCGCGACCAAAGCAAAAGAAGGAGCCTCTGCCTCCCGGCTGATCGATGAGCGCATCAAGGAGCTTGGTGATTGGCGGGGCGCGACGCTCGCGCGGATCCGCAGTCTGATCAAAGAGGCCTGCCCCGATGTGACCGAAGAGTGGAAGTGGCGCGGGGTGCCGGTGTGGGAGCACGACGGCATCATCTGCACCGGCGAGACCTACAAGACCGCCGTGAAGCTGACTTTCGCCAACGGCGCGGCGTTGGAAGACCCATCGGGCCTTTTCAACTCCAGCCTCGAAGGCAATGTCAGGCGCGCGATCGATATCCACGAAGGCGACAAGATCAAGGAGCCGGCCTTGAAGGCGCTCATTCGCGCCGCAGCCGCGCTGAACGCCGCGAAGAAGAAGAAATCGAAGAGCGGTTGAAAATCACCGCAAAGCTGCTCGATCTCCTTGCCTTTGGCGCAACCGTCCGGGACAGTCGGGGCGCGGCCTTCGCGTCGTGACGACGTCCCGGGGAGAGCAATGTCCATTACCATCTACGGCATCAAGAACTGCGACACCATGAAGAAGGCGCGCGCCTGGCTCGACATGCACGGCGTCGCTTACGCGTTCCACGACTACAAGACGGCGGGCATCGAGCGGGAGCGCTTGGAGAATTGGGAGAAGAAAGTCGGCTGGGAGACGCTGCTCAACCGCGCCGGCACCACGTTCCGCAAGTTGCCGGACAAGGACAAAACCGGGTTGAGCGCGAAGAAGGCGATGGCGCTGATGCTCGAGCAGCCGTCAATGATCAAGCGTCCGGTCCTCGACCTCGGCGGCGGCAAACTCGTTGTGGGATTCGCGCCGGAACTTTATGCCAAATCGGTAAGCACGCGCGCATAAGCGAGCAATCATCAGGCAATTTTTCCGCGCCGCGGCGTCTGCAAAGTTCCATTGCCATATTTCGTGGCGAAAAAATCACGCCGCGGAACTTCCGAATTACAAAACTGTTAAGCGCAAGCCGGCGGCCACTTTGCTGCCAACAATCGACCATGCTTTGCCCGCCAAGCTGCGGCTCTCTCCCGCACGGCGGCGGGCAATATCGGGCTTGGTCGTCGGGGACTGAATCGCAAAACCGAACTCGGGGGCGAGTATCTGCGAGGCTGGAGGTTTGAAATGAAATTGCGTGCGTTCGTTGGCGGCATCACGCTGGCCGCCGGCACTGTCGCCTGTGTGTATTCCGTTCAGGCGGCCGACTTGCCGATCCGCCGTGCCCCCGCGCCGGTCGCCCCGGTCGCCTATGCGCCGCCGGTCTACAATTGGAGCGGCTTCTATGTCGGCGGCCATATCGGCGGCGGCTGGGAAAACTCGAAATGGACCGATCTCTTCACCGGGGCCGACGATACGTTCAACAATAACGGTTTTCTCGGCGGCGCCCAGGTCGGCGTGAACACCCAGTTCAACTGGCTCGTGCTCGGCCTCGAAGGCGACTTCAGCTGGACCAGCGATATCAAAGGCACCGGCACGGATTCCTTCGGCGACGCCATCACGACCAGTCCGCAGTGGACCTCGACCGTCACCGGACGCATCGGTGCCGCGTTCGATCGCCTGCTCGTCTACGGCAAGGGCGGTCTCGCGATCGCGCAGGACAAGAGCACCTTCACACCCGTCGGCGGCGCGACGTTGACCGATAATCTGACGCGGGCCGGCTGGACCGCGGGCGCCGGCCTCGAATATGCGCTGACCAATAACTGGTCGGTGCGCGCGGAGTACGATTATCTCGGCTTCGGCTCGAAGCAGCTTAACTTCGGCGCCGTCAGCACCAACGCCAATTTGAACGTGCAGGAAGTCAAGGCCGGCTTCGACTACAAGTTCGGCCCGTAAGTCGCAAAAGACCGCGAATGGGCGGCCAGGGAAGGAGCCGTTCTTTCCCTCGCCGCTTGCTCGTTTATTGAATCTTGATCTTGGCCGCGGCGATCACCGGCGTCCAGCGCGCGATATCGGCGTCGACACGGGCGCGGAATTGCGCCGGCGTGTCGGGGACCGGCTCCATCAGTTGCGCCGTGAGCTTTTCGCGGATGGCGCGCGATTCGATCGCTTGGGTGACCAGCGCGCGGATTCGCTCGATCGTCTCGTTCGATATGCCGGCCGGCGCGATCAGCCCCATCCAGGCATCGGCCTCGACGTCGATGCCGGCTTCCTTGAGCGTCGGGATTCCGGGCAGCAACGCCGAGCGCTCGGCGGTGGTGACGGCGAGGATTTTCACCTTGCCGGAGGAAAGCTGGGGCACGACCGAAATCGCCGGCAGGCACACCATCTGCACGTCGTTGCGGATCAGCGCCGTCATCGCTTGCGGCGACGAGGAATATGGCACGTGGACGAGCTGCGTGCCGCTCTTTAGCGCGATCGCCTCCATGGCGAGTTGCGACAGCGAGCCGGTGCCGATCGAGCCGTAGGCGTATTTGCCGGGATTGCGCGCGATCAGATCGATCAACTGCCGCGTCGTGGTCACGCCAAGGCCGCTGTTGACCGCGAGCGCGCTCGGCTGCGTCACCAGCATGGTGATGAAGGCGAGGTCCTTCTTCGGATCGTAGGGCAGATCGGCGAACAACAGCGTGTTGATGGCAAGCGGGCCGCCGATGCTGATGCCGATGGTCGCGCCGTCCGGCGCGGCCTTGGCGACGGCGTCGGTGCCGGTGTTGCCGCTGGCGCCCGGCTTGTTTTCGACGATGAACGGCATCTGGGTCTTGTCATGCAGATAATCGGCGATCATCCGTGCGACGACGTCGGGCGTCGAGCCGGCGCCGAATGGCACGACAATCCGCACCGGTGCCGTCGGCCACTGCTGCGCGCTGGCCGAAGTCGTGAAAATCAGGATGGCCCAAAACATGACGGTCAATGCCGCCAGCATGCCGCGCTTCATCGCTTTGCCTCTGCGTTTCCCCATCGCTCGGCAAGACGTATCATGCCGGCGCAAGAAGTCGAAGCGGAGGGCCAAATCGTGCGCGCCACGACCAAATTGCGGGCTTTGTTGAATTCGCGGCGTATCGCGGTTGCGCCGGGGGCTTTTGACGGGCTTTCGGCGAGGCTCGTGGAGCAAGCGGGATTCCCGGCGATCTATGCCAGCGGCGGCGCCGTCGCGCGCTCGGCCGGTGTGCCGGATCTCGGCCTTCTTTCGGTGAATGCGATTGTCGAACGGCTGGCTTCGATGGTGGACGTCGTCGCCGCGCCGATTATCGCCGACGCCGACACCGGCTACGGCAATGCGCTCAACGCCCAGGCCGCGGCACGCGCCTTCGAGCGCGCCGGGGTGGCCGCTTTCCATCTCGAGGACCAGACGTTTCCAAAGAAGTGCGGTCACTACGACGACAAGGCCCTCGTGCCGGTCGGCGAAATGGTGCAGAAGCTCAAGGCGGTGCGCGACGCATTGCATGACCCCGATTTCGTGGTGATCGCGCGGACCGATGCCATCGCGGTGGAGGGATTTGCCGCGGCCATCGATCGCGCCTCCGCCTATCATGAAGCCGGCGCCGATATGCTCTTCGTCGAGGCGCCCAACTCGGAACATGAAATCGCGGAGGTCGCCAAGCGGCTGCCGGGCTGGAAGCTCATCAACATGTTCGAGGGCGGCAAGACGCCGCTGCTGCCGGTGCCCAAGCTGGAAACCTTGGGCTACAGTGTCGTCATCATCCCGAGCGATACGCAGCGCGCCGCCATCAAGGCGATGCAGCGGGTCTTGGCCGCCATCACCCGGGACGGCTCCTCGGCATCGATGCGCGGCGACATGGTCTCGTTCAAAGAGCGCGAAGCGCTCATCGGCACGGCGGCTTACCTCGACCGCGGCAAGCAATATAACGCGTGAGCGCGGCTTAGGCGTCATTGACAATAAGGCGGCGCTGGCCATGATCGCCGCCCGAACTGGAGCGGCCAGGAGCCTGTCGTGGGACTTGCGGAAGAAATCCTCGGCCTTGTTATCTTTCTCGGCGCCCACGTCTTCGTGACGATGCGCGGCCGCCGCGCCGCGCTCATTGCCCGGATGGGCGAATGGCCATACCGCGGCCTGTTCTCGGTGGTCGCCATCGTTGGCATTCTGCTGACGGCCTACGGCTTCGCCGACTATCGCGCGGCCGGGATGATTTACCTGTGGTATCCGCCGCACTGGACGCGGCACATCGTCGTGGTACTGATGTGGCCGGCGAGCATCATGGTCGCGGCCGCTTATATTCCCGGCAATATCAAGCGCGTGCTCAAGCATCCGATGCTGGTCGGCGTCAAAACCTGGGCGTTCGCGCATCTGTGCGCCAACGGCGATCTCGGCGGCGTCATTCTCTTTGGCTCCATACTGGCCTGGGCGGTCTTTGACCGCATCACGCTCAAGCGCCGCACCGATCCCGGTGCGCCGCCGATACCCGTGGGCGGCACCAGGAACGACATCATCGCCATCGTCGTCGGCACGATCATATATCTTGCGCTCGGCTTCGTGTTTCATCCGATCGTCGTCGGCGTGCCGGCATTCGGTACACCGGCTTTCGGGCAGTGAACATGTCGGCGCAGGAGCAAATCCGGCGGCTGACCGCGCCCGACATCCGCGGCCGCAAGGGCGGCGAACCACTGGTCTGCCTGACGTCCTATCACGCGCACACCGCACGCCTCGTCGATGGGTATTGCGACGTCATTCTGGTCGGCGACTCGCTCGGCATGGTGATGCACGGGCTCGAAACCACGATTCCCGTCACGCTCGACATGATGATTCTGCAGGGGCTCGCGGTGATGCGCGGCTCCAAGCGCGCGCTGGTCGTCGTCGACATGCCGTTCGGCTCCTACGAAGCGTCCAAGGAACAGGCTTTCGCTTCGGCGGCCCGGGTGATGAAGGAAACCGGCTGCGGCGCCATCAAGATAGAAGGCGGCCGGCGCATGGCCGAGACCATCGCCTTTTTGGTCGAGCGCGGCGTGCCGGTCATGGGCCATGTCGGGTTGACGCCGCAGGCGATCAACACCATCGGCTCGTTCCGCGCGCAGGGCCGCGATGAAAGCGATTGGGCGCCGATCGAAGCGGACGCGCGTGCGGTCGCCGATGCCGGCGCCTTTGCCGTCGTCCTTGAGGCGATCGCCGAGCCGCTCGGCCGGCGCATCACCGGAACGGTCGCGATCCCGACCATCGGCATCGG
>Ga0335081_10000650_pt1 | contig 57721 bp, 62 predicted proteins | sample Lox_Sample_35_FD_206713 | JGI IMG/M metagenome (GOLD analysis project Ga0335081, IMG submission 206713) | Soil microbial communities from Loxahatchee National Wildlife Refuge, Florida, United States - Lox_Sample_3.5 | ecosystem: Environmental > Terrestrial > Soil > Wetlands | place: USA...
TCGCAGACGGCCTCCTCATCATGCGCAGAGCAGGGACCGATGATGAGGACCAGCTTGTGCGACGTTCCGTCAAAGACGGCCTTGATCTCCTGGTCCTGCTTTTTCTTGACAGCTGCCAGGTCAGCGAAAAGCGGCATCGCGTCCAGGATGGCTTTCGGCTGCGGTATTTCACGTACGTATTCGAAACTCATGGTCTTTCACGGCCTCCCCGGCACGCTACGCTCGTGCCTTTGCGTGTCGTGCAGTATAAAAGCGGTCCCGAGCCAAGTCAAGCCAAAAAGCGGGCAGTAAAAGCAAAAAGTCTTGCAACTTGGAGTTCCTGTTTGTATAATACGTCACTTATGCTCACGGGCTACAATACCGATTTTAAGTTTCAGGGCAAGGTATACCATTGCCAGACCGAGGACGGCGGAATCAACAGCCCCTTCATCACCTCGCTGCTGTATTTTCAGGGAGCGATCCTTGCTTCGCGCAAGACGAGCTACGCCGACATTCTGAAGGCGGATTGTCTCGAGGAAGTCGTACGTGAGCTCATGATGGAACAGCACAAGCAGATGATCCGGGAACTCATGCAGGGCAGGCTCAACGTCGACCGTGCCCCCCACGAAGCGGCTTATTCGCCGCCACCCGCCGCACCGGCTGCCGCGGCACCGGAAGCGGCGCCTCCGCCTGTAAGGGTGGCAGCGCCGCCCGCCCCGGAACCGGTCCAGGAAAAGAGTCTGGACGATATCATTCTCGATTTTCTCGCGCAGGAGCAACGGGAACGGCAGCAACGGAAATAGAAGAACCTTCTTAACCCGCCCGGAGGACACTCCGGAAGAAGCACCCCGGGAGCCCGGCTCTCCGGGAAATGGGAAATGCCCCTCACCTTCACCCTACCAGGGAAAGCTCAGGAGGATAATTGCATGGCGGTCACGGAACAGCAGTTAACAACTCTGAAAGACAAGGCCAGACGGATCCGCATCGACATACTGAAGATGCTGACCGACTGCGGTTCCGGCCACACGGGCGGCAGCCTGTCGGCTGCCGACATCGCAACGGCGCTCTACTTCTACAAAATGAAGTACGATCCGAAAAATCCAGGCTGGAATGGCCGCGATCACTTCATCCTGTCCAAGGGGCACGCGGCGCCGCTCCTGTATACCGCGCTCGCCCATGCCGGGTTCATTGAGACGGCCGAGCTCTGCACCCTTCGCAGGATCGGCTCCCGCCTCCAGGGGCACCCCGATAGCAAATACCTTCCGGGGGTCGAGATATCGACGGGTTCACTGGGACAAGGTCTGTCTGTGGCCAACGGCCTCGCCCTTTCCCATAAGCTGGACAAGACCAGCAACCGCGTCTACGCGCTCCTGGGAGACGGCGAACTCCAGGAAGGACAGGTCTGGGAGGCTGCCATGACCGCGGCCCATTACAAGCTCGACAACCTCTGCGCCCTGGTGGACAACAACGGGCTGCAGATCGATGGACCCGTGGAAAAGGTGATGGGTGTGGAGCCGATCGCCGACAAGTGGCGCGCATTCGGGTGGGAAGTGATCGACATCGATGGCCATGACATGGCGAAGATCGTCGGGGCCCTCGACACAGCCGAGACAGTGAAAGGCAGGCCGACGATGATCGTCTGCCGCACGGTCAAGGGCAAGGGTTCGCGGGTGTTCGAAGGCAAGGTGGAGTTCCACGGCACCACCCCGTCGAAGGAAGAGCTCGAGATCGCGATGAAGGAGCTGGAGCAGGCAGTGTGCAAGTAAAAGGCTGACGCGGAGAGCTGGAGACAGGGGCGATGAGGAGAAAATATCCGAGCTCATGTCTCGCTGTCACCGCGTCTCCTGGTCATATTTTATCGGTTCGCAGGGGGGTAATCGTGAGCAAGGTAGCGACGAGAGATGCCTACGGGGATGCGCTGGTCAGCCTCGGGAAAAAAAGAAATGATGTGGTGGTGCTCGATGCCGACCTGTCCGGCTCAACCAAGACGGCGAAGTTCGCCAAGGTCTTTCCGGACCGTTTTTTCAACATCGGCATCGCGGAGCAGGACATGATGGGCACCGCGGCGGGCCTGGCGCTCGGCGGGAAGCTCCCCTTTGTGAGCACCTTTGCCGTATTCGCGACCGGCCGGGCCTGGGAGCAGGTGCGGCAGTCGATCTGTTATCCCAACCTGAACGTCAAGATCGTGGCAAGCCATGCCGGGGTGACCGTCGGCGAGGACGGCGGTTCCCACCAGGCCATCGAGGACATCGCGGTCATGCGTGTGATCCCTCATATGACCGTGATCGTGCCGGCCGACGGACCCGAGACGCTGCAGGCCATCGAGGCGGTCGCGGAATACAAGGGTCCCTGCTACGTGCGGACGGGTCGGAACAAAGTGCCGACCGTGTGCGGAGAAGATTACAAATTTCAGATAGGCAAAGCGCATATCATCAGCGAGGGCAGGGACGCGGCGATCATCGCGACGGGCATCATGGTGGCCGAGGCGATGAAGGCACGCGACCTGCTCAAAGCCGAGGGGGTAGATGCTGGCGTCATCAACATGTCCACGATCAAGCCGCTTGACGCTGAGGCCGTGGTCAGCGCGGCGAAGCGGTGCGGAGCGATCGTCACCGCGGAGGAGCACTCGATCATCGGCGGGCTGGGCGGAGCTGTGGCCGAGGTCCTGGCGGAATCCTTCCCCGCGCCTCTCGTGCGCGTCGGCGTGAAGGACACCTTCGGCACCTCGGGCGAGGGCGAGGGGCTCATGAAGCACTTCGGCCTTTCGGCGGCTGACATCGCAACGGCGGTAAAAAGCGTGCTCGCAAAGAAGCGGAGCACGAAGTCATAAATAATCCACGGCTCGAAATTCGAGACATTTTATTCGAATCGTCAAGACACAAAGGGGAAGACCGTTCAGGATCGAGCGATTCGTGTTCCGGATTTGATTTTCCATGATCCAGCTTTACCGCGTGACAAAATCCTATGAAGGCGTTCCCGCCCTCCGCGAGGTCACCTTTTCGGTGGAGAAGGGGGAATTCGTCTTCGTCACCGGGCCCAGCGGCGCGGGCAAGACAACGCTCCTCAAGATCCTCTTCTGCGCCGAGCACGCCGATGAAGGCCAGATCATCATCCAGGGCCTGAACACCTTCAGGCTCAGCCCGTCGAGTATTCCCTACCTCAGGCGCAACATGGGGTTCGTTTTCCAGGATTACAAGCTCCTTTCTCACAAGACGGTGTTCGAGAACATCGCTCTTGCCCTCAAGGTAGTGGGGGCGCCCTATGGCGAGATCGAGCGGCGGGCCTACCAGGTGCTCAAGAAGGTCGGCATGGATTCGAAGATGCGGCTTACGCCGCCGAAGCTCTCTGGCGGTGAACAGCAGCGGGTCGCCGTCGCGCGAGCACTGGTGAACGAACCGCTCGTGCTTCTTGCCGACGAACCGACGGGCAACCTGGACCCTCAGAGCGGGCAGGACGTGTTCCGCCTGTTCCGGGACATCAACATGAAAGGCACGACGGTCGTCGTGGCGACGCACGACTGGGAAACGGTCCGCAAGATGCAGCGCAGGATCATTACGATGGAGCGGGGCAAGGTGACTGACGATGGCAGGCAGGCAGGAAAGAAGGCACAGAACATGGAGCACAAAGCGTAACGGTAACGACGACGCCCGGTTCCATGCCCCCTGCGCCTAGCGGTTCATTATGAAAGGGTATGGTCTCTTCTACTATATCTCCGAGGCTTTTCGCGGCCTCCGATCCAACAGCGTGGTGAACCTGCTCGCCGTGGGGACGATCAGCATGGCCATGCTGATCGTCGGGTTCTTTCTCCTCGCTTTCATCAACCTCCACACCGTCGTGAGCGCTGCCGGGGACCGTCTCGATGTATCGGTCTACCTGAAGGACGGGCTAACGGCACCGGAGCGCGACTTTCTGCAGGATCGGCTCAGGGCCGAACCCGGCGTCAGAAAAGTGACCTATCTTCCCAAGGCCGAGGCGCTGACGCAGTTCCGGAAGGAACTCAAAGGTCAGGAGCACCTGATCCAGGGGCTGGGGGAGAACCCCCTACCCGATTCCTTCGAAGTGAACATCGACCGCCGGTTCGCCGAGGCGGACAGGCTCGAGGCCATGGCGAAAAAGTTCGGCGCCTATCCCGGCGTCGAAGAAGTCTCCTACGGGAAGGAAGGCGCCCGGTTCGTGGCAAACCTGTTCACGGTGATCACCTATGGCGGGATTGCCCTTGCGGTCCTGCTTGGCGTGACCGTCGTCTTCATCATATCCAATTCGGTCCGGCTCGCGCTCTACTCGCGCGGGCAGGAGATCGAACTCATGCAATGGATCGGCGCTACACGGGGTTTTATACAAGGCCCCTTCCTGATCGAGGGAATGATGCTCGCCATGCTCGGCACGGCGCTGGCCATTGGCGTGCTGGCGGCGCTGTTTTATGCTCTTCCCCGGGACCTCATCCAGTTCCTTTCGCGGCCGAACGGACTGGATTTTCTGCCCTTGCCGGTGGTAGCATATATGGTTGCGGGCGGCGGCCTTCTGGGTCTCGTTGGAGCGCAGGTGTCGGTCGGGAAGTTCCTGGAATGACCCGAATGCACGGTGTTTACGACCGATGAATAGGGACACGTAGAAATTTGGAAAGGCGGACATTTGTTCCGCCATTATTCCCGAAGATGATCGGCAGCAGGGTTTATACTTATGTTCCCGACAGGCGCCTTCGGGATAAATCGCAGATGCCGGCATAGCCGGAACAGGATGATGAAAGGTTTCATTCTTTTTCTTCTCACCGCCGTGGTAACTCTCGGCATCGTCTCGCCGTTCCCGGCTGCCGCAGACACGACAGGAAACACAAAAGAGCTGCAGCGCATCAAGCGGGAGATGGGTGAGAAGAAGAAAGCCGTTGCGCGGGCGGACAAGCAGGAACGCTCAATCCTGGGCGATCTTGACCGTATCGACCGCCAGGTGCAGGAGGGCAAGGCCGATCTGGCGGAGCAGTACAAGAAGCTGAAGGAAGCCGAACTGTCGCTGAAGGGCGTGGAACAGAACAGTTCTGCGATCACCGCGGAGCTGGCCGATCAGAAGCGCTTGTATGCCCTCCGGCTCCGTGCCTTGTATAAAATGAGCAGGAACGGCTCTGCCGCATCATTCCTCTTCTCTACTGCCGATGGCAGCGCGCTGAAGCGCATCAGATACCTGGGCATGATCGCCGACCGCGACCGGACGATCATGCGGGAATACGAGAACACACTGGCCACCCTCGAACGGAAGCAGGCGGAGCTGTCGGAGAAAAGGGCGGGATTGATCGCACGCAAACGGGCGATCGAGGGCAAGAAAAGCGAACTGGAGGAGAGAAAGCGCAGGAAGGCGGTGCTGCTCGCCTCGGTTCGGAAGGAAAAAGACATCTCCCGGGAGATGCTCCACGAGTTGGAAGAAGCCTCCGCGAATCTCTGGGCCATGATCAGGAGGTCGGAGGACGAGAGGAAGGTCAGGTCTTCCTCCCCTCCGCCCGTCAGTGCAGGACGCGGAAGGGAACGGTTGCCCTGGCCGGTTGAAGGACGGGTGCTCACGCGGTTCGGCATGCAGTTACATCCCCAGTTCAAGACTAAGGTGTTCCGCAGGGGGATCGAGATCGCGGCCCGCGAGGGAGAGCCGGTCCGTGCCGTGGGCGAGGGTCGGATCGCGTTCGCCGACTGGTACAAGGGCTACGGCAAGCTCCTGATCATTGAGCACGCCCCGGGGTTCTACACGCTCTACGGCAACCTGTCACAGTTGGATCTCAACAAGGGGGACCGCGTGCTGAAGGGCCAGGTGATCGGGCTGGCCGGAGATACGGGCAGCCTGAAGGGATCTAAATTATATTTCGAGATGCGCCGGAACGGCGAAGCCCAGGACCCGCTCCTGTGGCTTGCAAAGCGGTGACAACGGAGAGAAGAGATGAAATTATTCACGGAGGAAGGCGACATGATCAAAATCAACAAAAAGAAGTTTTTACTGACGGCGTTCGTGCTCCTGCTGGCGGGAACGCTCGTCCTGCTCACGACGGGTATCCTTATCGGCCAGGAGGCGGCCCAGTCCCGGTCGGATACCTATGAGGACCTGAAGGCGTTCACGCAGGCGCTGGAACTGGTGAAGCGGAACTACGTCGAGAACCCGAATTCGAAGGAGCTGATCGAGGGTGCGATCCGGGGCATGATCGCCGGCCTTGATCCGCACTCGTCCTATATGGCCGAGCGCGCGTTCAAGGAAATGAGCCTCGACATCAAGGGCGAATTCACCGGCGTCGGGATCCAGATCGGGATCAAGAACGCCATGCTCACGATCATTGCCCCGATCGAGGACACGCCCGGCGACCGGGCAGGATTGCTTGCCGGCGACAAGATCATCAAGATAAACGACGAATGGACGAGGGACATGGCGATCGACCAGGCCGTGGACAAGATGCGCGGTCCGAAGGGCACGCAGGTCCGCCTCCTGATCCAGCGGGAGGGATGGGACAAACCGAAAGAGTTCAAGATCACGAGGGATACTATCAAGGTCCAGAGCGTCAAATCGAAGATGCTCGATCCCGGGATCGGCTATGTCAAGATCATCCAGTTCCAGGGTCAGACCACCGAAGAACTCGAGAAGGCGCTCAAGGGGCTTGAGGCAAAGGGCATGAAAAAACTGGTCCTCGACATGCGGAACAACCCCGGAGGCATCCTTGACGCTTCCGTCGACGTGAGCGGCAAATTCTTGCCCAAGGACAGTCTTGTCGTGTACCTTCAGGGGAGGCAGAAGACGGATCGGAAGGACTATCTGACCGCGAGTTCTGAGCCCCCGCGCAACTACCCCATCGTCGTTCTGGTCAATACCGGCAGCGCCAGTGCCTCGGAGATCGTGGCCGGAGCGCTCCAAGACTCCAAACGGGCAGTGATCGTAGGCACGCAGACTTTCGGAAAGGGTTCGGTGCAGACCGTGTTCCCCATCGAGAACGGGGGGGGCATCCGGCTTACTACGGCCAAGTATTACACGCCGAGCGGACGTTCGATCCAGAATGTCGGCATCACCCCCGACATCGAAGTGAAGCTGCCGACCGTGAAGGAGCCGAAGGACGGCGAGTCCGTGCATGTGCTAGTCCGGGAAAAAGACCTTGAACGTCACCTGAAGAATGACACGGTGAAGGAAGAGAAAAAAAAGAAGGAGCACGGCGCGGGAGATGACGATCTGACCATGGAGGTCGTACCCAAGGACGAGAAGGACGACATTCAGATCCAGAAGGCGCTAGAGATCCTGAAGACCGCGGTCAAGGCCGAAGATGTATTCAAAAGCATACCCGTGGCAGCCAAGATAACGGGTGAGCAGAAGGAAAAATAAAGATCACCCAGCCAAGGTAATTCTTAATTAGTTGAAAGAGCGGGACTATTTGTCCTGCTCTTTTTTTTACAAAAATATCAGATTACACCTCAAGAACATAAAAATTCTGGTTAATTCTCGGTAAATCTGCCAATAATTGCTCATAATCTGGTTTGCATTTTTTGAGGCCGGTCAATATATTAGCACTCGCCACAAATGAGTGCTAACCTGTGGTACAATAGTTTTGTAGTCATCAAGTGCAAATTTAATATCGACAAGAAAGGAGTTGCAAGATGAGCGTAAAGTTCAAGCCGTTGAAGGACAGGGTTTTCGTGAGCTATACCGCGGAGTTGGAAAAGACCGCAGGAGGCCTCTATATTCCTGACAGCGCAAAAGAGAAGCCGCAGAGCGGGCAGGTCGAGGCAATCGGCTCCGAAGTGAAGTCACTCAAGGTCGGGGACAAGATCCTGTTCGACCGCTATTCGGGCTCCAAGATCAATATCGACAACATCGAGTATCTGATCGTGAAGGAAGAAGACGTATTGGGCGTGCTGGCATAAGTCCCGGCGAAGCAGTTCCTAATTCTGAAAAATTGAATTCCTGAGGAGGATAATTATATGGCAAAGCAGCTTCTGTTTGACCAGGATGCGCGGGCGAGCATTCTGAAGGGTGTGAACGTCCTGACGGACGCCGTCAAGGCGACGCTCGGCCCCAAGGGACGCAACGTCATGATCGACAAGAAATTCGGCGCGCCGACCATCACCAAGGACGGCGTGACCGTGGCAAAGGAAGTGGAGCTCAAGGACGCCTACGAGAACATGGGCGCCCAGCTCGTGCGCGAGGTCGCCTCCAAGACCTCGGACGTGGCCGGCGACGGAACCACGACAGCGACGGTGCTGGCCCAGGCCATCTACCGCGAGGGTATGAAGAACGTCACGGCCGGCGCAAACCCCATGGACCTGAAGCGCGGCATTGAGAAGGCCGTCGCGGCCGTCATCGAAAACCTGAAGAAGATGTCCAAGCCGGTCAATGAGAAGAAAGAGATATCCCAGGTCGGCAGCATCTCCGCGAACAGCGACGAGACCATCGGCAAACTGATCGCCGAGGCCGTGGACAAGGTGGGCAAGGACGGCGTGATCACCGTGGAAGAGGCAAAGAGCATGAGCACGAGCCTCGACGTGGTCGAGGGCATGCAGTTCGACCGCGGATACATCTCCCCCTATTTCGTGACCAATGCCGAGAAGATGGAGGCCGTTCTCGAGAACGCCTACATCCTGCTCTCGGAGAAGAAGATCTCGAGCATGAAGGACCTGCTCCCGATCCTGGAGCAGACCGCAAAGATGGGCGCGCCCATGGTGATCATTGCAGAGGACGTGGAAGGCGAGGCCCTGGCCACCCTCGTGGTGAACAAGCTCAGGGGCACGCTCCAGATCTGCGCAGTGAAGGCGCCGGGCTTCGGCGACCGCCGCAAGGCCATGCTCGAGGACATTGCTATCCTGACCGGCGGCCAGGTCATCTCCGAGGACCTGGGCATCAAGCTTGAGAACGTAAAGATCAGCGACCTTGGCCGCGCCAAAAAGATCACCGTGGACAAGGACAACACGACCATCGTCGAGGGCACGGGCAAGACCGATGGGATCCAGGGACGCGTGAAGCAGATCAAGGCCCAGATCGCTGAAACGACCTCGGATTACGACAAAGAGAAGCTCCAGGAACGGCTTGCCAAGATCGTAGGCGGCGTTGCGGTCATTAATGTTGGGGCCTCAACAGAGACGGAAATGAAAGAGAAGAAGGCTCGCGTTGAGGATGCACTGCATGCGACCCGCGCGGCCATGGAAGAGGGCATCGTGGCCGGCGGCGGCGTTGCGCTGCTCCGCTGTATCCCGGTTCTGGACAAAATGAAGCTTGCCGGCGACGAACAAATCGGCGTTAATATCATCAAGAAGTCTCTTGAAGAGCCGATCCGCCAGATCGTGAACAACGCCGGACTCGAGCCGTCGGTAATCGTGGACAAGGTGAAGTCTTCAGATAAGCCGAACTACGGCTTTGATGCACAGAAGGAAGAGTATGTTGACATGCTCCAGGCCGGCATCATCGACCCGACCAAGGTGACGCGGTCCGCGCTCCAGAATGCCTCTTCCGTGGCGAGCCTCATGCTCACTACGGAAGTCATGATCACCGATCTGCCTGAAGAAAAGGGTGGCGGGATGCCCGGCGGTGGAATGCCCGGCGGCATGGGCGGCATGGGCGGCATGGGCGGCATGTATTAAGCGGAGTTTCCTTTCACGAGGAACGCAGCGGGCCGGCAGGGAGAATTCTCCTGCCGGCCTTTTTATTCGAGCGGTGCATCGGGAGTCGTTCTCTGTTTACTTCTCTTTTCTTGAACATGCTGAACAGGGAGGCGTCGTCTGCACGGAGCAGGCCGGAAGGGATACTGGAAGAACTCCATATACGGGAAGGCCTGGCGATCGCGGACATCGGTTCCGGAGGCGGTTATTTTACGCTCGCCTTTGCCCGGAGGACAGGCAAGACCGGGCGTATCTACGCCGTTGATGTCAAGAAGAAGTACCTGGATTTCATCAGGCGAAGGTCAGAGCGGGCAGGGTTCGAGAACATCATATTCGTACTGGCCGGTGAGACCGCGCTGGACCTGCCGAAAGCCGGCCTCGATCTCGTTTTCGCCCGGAATGTGTTCCATCATCTGCATGAACCGGCGAATTACTTCGCCGATCTCTATCAGCATCTGAAGCCGGGCGGAAGAGTCGCGATCATAGAACACAAGAAGAAGGGCTTCGGCTTTGTCTCTCTCTTCGGCCACCATACTTCGCGGGATGCCATCGTGAGTGCCATGGAAAAGGCCGGCTATTCGGAAGTCCGTTCCTTCGACTTCCTGCAGGACCAGACCTTTACCCTCTTCGCGAAGAAAGAGCAGGCGGATTTTAAACAGAAAAAGTTCGAAGCGGCTGGCGGAGGAAAAGCTACTTCATGGCTCTAAGCCGCTGGAGCTGGACCGTGGCGGTATCGATGGCGCTCCTGGCGTGTTTGTTGCCATGGTCGAAGTCAAGGACCTTTTTCCAGACCTCGATGGCCTCATCGAGCTTTTCTTCCCGGTACTTGGTAAGACCGATCTCGATCAGGCCATTGGAACAGGCCTCGATGTGCCTGTTGAGGTAGTCATCGTCAAAAGACAGCGACGGGGCGAAATCACGCGTCGTTATACCGCTCTCGAATATCATCCGGTAGGCAAGCCCCGCCTCTAGGAGCTCCCCTCTCTGGTATGCGGCATCCGACGCTGCCCTGATCTGCTCCCCCAAATTGAGATATCCCTGACGCAGCCCCCGAATATGTTTTTTATCGTAAGCAGTTGAGTAGATTGCGAGGGCCTTTCCATAGGCGCCCAGGGCAACCTGTTTCTGCGCCATCCTGTCCGTGTCGGCGATGGCCTTCGTGTCCTGCGACAGAGAAGGGGGATGCCGGTGGGCGGGCGCGCAAGCTGCCGATGCCAGCACGACAAGAACAAGACAGGTGAGCGCTCTTACTACGGACGATGCGGCCATGCTCACGCTCCCTCCTTTTTCAACCAATCCCGGGAACCTGCTCGGCAAGCTCGGGCTCGCTTTCGATAAGTTCGCGGAACGCTGCAACGATGCGCGGGTCGAACTGCCTCCCCGCGTAGCGGTCCAGTTCGCGCAGCGCCTCTTCCGGCGTGCGGGGCTGCTTGTAGGGCCGCGATGACGTCATCGCGTCAAAGGAGTCGGCGACGGCGATGATCGCGGCGTGCAGGGGAATGTCATCGCCGCGGAGACCGTCGGGATATCCCTGTCCATTGTACCACTCATGGTGGTGCCGCACGGCGGGGATGTATTTCTGCAGCGATTTTGCCCTGCTCAGGATCGCCGCACCGTGATCGCTGTGAACGGCCATCTCGTGGCGTTCCAGGGGCGTGAGCTGTCCTTCCTTGAGCAGAACGAAATCAGGGGTCTTCAGCTTCCCGACGTCGTGGAACAGGCTGGCGATTTCGAGGTCTTCCAGCTCCAGATGGCCGAGGCCGAGCGCTTCGCCGATCTTCTTCGCCCACTGGGAAACCCTCGTGGAATGCCCGAGCGTGTAGGGATCGCGCGCGTCGATCGCGGCGGCAAGGACCTTGACTGTGGACACGTAGGCCTCCTCGAGCTCCCGCGCCGAGGCGGCGAGCGAGCCCTTCTGTTTTGTGATGAGCTCGGCCATGCGATTGAAGCTCTGCGTCAGGCTGCCAAGCTCGTCGTAGGAATAGACCTTGAGCCTCGACCGCTTTCCTTCGTGCAGCTCTCCGACGCCCCGGGACAGCTCCTTGATGGGCCGGATAACGAACGAGGAAAGCACGAGGATGCACCCGATGCCCAGGACCAGCGTAATGCCCAGCCCCGCGATGATCCCCCGCCGGGTCTCGGCCCGCGTATGGAGCAGGACCCATTCGTTGACGCCGATGACGACGCTGCCGATCCTTTTGCCCTGGAACAGAACGGGCGTGCCGATCTCAAATGAATCGCCAGACGCGCCGTGCACTTCGATGATGCGGGTGCCGTCTTCGCTCTGCTTGAGCGCATCACCCTGGGACGGGTGCAGGAATGTGCCCCGTTTCGCGAGGTCGGTGTGGGCCAGGACCTTCCTGTCCGCATCCGTGACCGCGACGAATTCCACGTCGGTGTTCACGTCCTTCACCTTTGTGACGATGTTGTCGATGCCGAGGAGGTCGCCCGAAAGAATGCTGTACGGCGCAAGGGCGGCCGTGCTCCTGCAGAGGGATTCCGCCCGCTTCAGGACTTCCTCGAGAATATGACGGTTCATGGTCTGGATCGTGAGCAGGGAAAAGATAGAGGCGGTGAGCAGGAGGAGGACGATGATAAAGACAGCCATCTTGAACCGTATCGTTGTGAAGATTCTGCTTCGCATCCCGGCCCCTTTGTTTCCTGATATCATACGAGCAACGCCTTCCTTAATAGCATAGTCTGCCCGAGGAGTCAATTTACTTTTTTTATTTTTGCGAATACTGCAACAAAAGTAGCAAAATATTGGGGAATCTATCTCAAATACAGCACTAGAGAAGGAGCGTTGAAGAAACTCTATGAGAAGAGGGAAGACTTCCAGAGATTACCGGACAAGTCAAATTCGTCACAAGGAGGGTGCATTTATCGGTTAGACACACGCTGCGTTGTTGGCCGAACGCGGGCATGCGGGAGCGATGCAGAGGATTATCGTGCAGGGCACTTCAGGGTTTCCCGCCACGGGAGCCGAAATCAGGATATAGGGCGGCGAATCTTTTTTCGTCATTCCCCGCTTTGGAAAGGACAAGGAAAGATCCCCTTTATCGTTGGCCGTGTTTCTCTCTTCTCAGGCCTGTCTCGAGATTGTTCCCTCAGGCGGCCTTCAACACAATCTTTCCCCGCGCCCTCTCCGCTTCGCTGTATGCCAAGGCTTCCCTGGCCTCGTCAAGCGAATAGACCCTGTCTATGGCGATCCTGATCCTGTCGGCCTCGATCTGGTCCTTCATCCAGTCCATGTCTTCCGGAGTTGGGCCGCCCGGAACGCCTTTCGCTTTTTTGCCAGCCTCCTCCGTCAGGCCGGCATTGGGAAGCGTCCTGATATAGATGCCGTTCGGCGTCAGAACATCCTTGCATTCCTCGAAGGTCCGCTTCGCTACGGCGTCGAAGATGATGTCATAGCGCTCCTTCCCCCGGGTGAAATCCTCTCGGGTATAGTCGATGACTTCGTCCGCTCCCAGGCCTTTCACGAACGCCGCGTTCTCTCCCTTGCAGACACCCGTGACCGTCGCGCCGAAGACCTTCGCGATCTGGACTGCAAAGTGCCCCACGCCGCCGGCCGCGCCGACCACGAGCACCATCTTGCCCGCGCTGATCTCCCCGGCGTCCCGGAGAGACCTGAGCGCGGTCAAACCGGCGATCGGGATCGATGCCGCCTCTTCGAACGAGATATTCGCAGGCTTCGGATAGACCGTTTGCTCAGGTGCGACCGCGTACTCTGCAAAGGACCCGGGTTTCAGCATATGAGTAATGGCGATTACCTGGTCTCCCTCTTTGAACAGTTTCGCCGCCGTACCCGTTTCCACGACCTCTCCCGCGCATTCCCTGCCGAGGACTATGGGGAATGACTGGCCCAGCATGGACCGCAGCATGCCGTCCCGGATCTTCCAGTCCACGGGATTGACTCCTGCCGCGCGGACCCGGATGAGCACCTCGGAAAGACTGGGTCTGGGCCGGGACAGCTCCCTGATCTCAATAACGTTGTTGCCTCCGTATTTATTGATGGTTACTGCTTTCATGGTTCATCTCCTTCTTCTGATGACCGGTTCCCCGGTAAAACATTGCGTTCGATTCAATTTTATCACTGGCGACTGATACCGGCTGATGCGCGTGCACCTTTAGTTCTATCGTATGGTACGAATCGTTCGGGCCGGTTCTTGTGAAGGTCGTGCCCGGATGCTAGAATTTCATCATCAGGGGAAAGGGACACATGATACACAAGACCAGCGCTGGCATTCTGATGTATCGCAAAAGAAACTTGAAGACAGAGGTCTTCCTCGTGCATCCGGGTGGTCCTTATTTTACGGGGAAAGACGCCGGGTACTGGTCTATCCCGAAGGGCGAACTCGATGAAGGAGAAGACGCGTTTGCCGCAGCAAAGCGCGAATTCGAAGAGGAGACGGGGTGCAGGCCAGCAGGTTCCTTCTTGCCGTTGTCACCTGTGCAGCAGAAGAACGGGAAGATCGTCCTGTCCTGGGCCGTGCAGGGGGGATGTGACGCGGATACGATCGTAAGCAATACGTTCAGCCTGGAATGGCCGCCGAACTCGGGCAGGGTGCAGGAATTCCCGGAAGTGGACAGAGCGGCATGGTTCACCATCGCGGAGGCCAGACCGAAGATCAATCCAGCCCAGGCAGCGCTGCTGGATGAACTGGAATTAAAAACTGCATGAACAATTCTCTGGCGGTCTTTTGAACAGCCGTAGAGGGATCCGGCGAAAGAAGAAAAGGCAGGGGAGGTTTTTTCTGCGGGATGTGCCTGACAAGAACGGCTGCAAAGGACACTGATCAAGGACAGGCTTCTGGAAAGGATTTTATGAGGCAAGGATCAATTGAAAGAGTCACGCTGATCTTACAGATTTGTATGCGTCACGACCTGTGCATCCTCGTCATCTCTGCATGATGCGTCAAAATATCCTTGACAATCAGCCCCCTTGTCTTTATTATTACACTTCGTTGCGTCTTATGCCGAAGTGGTGGAACTGGTAGACGCGCTGCGTTCAGGGCGCAGTGGGAGCAATCCCGTGGGGGTTCGAGTCCCCCCTTCGGCACCATTCAAGCAGAATTCCCCTTCTCCATCCGCAGCAGCACAGGCATCATGTTCGTGACCCAGGTCATTGCCCGGCATTTCCTGCAACCGCTCATTTCATCCGCCCTAACTTGTATCGATGATATCCGTAAGATGTCAGGAAAGCCGTCTTTGCGAGCGCAGCGAAGCAATCTCGTACTGCGGATCAGCTGATAAATCGAGATTGCCGCGTCGCTCCGCTCCTCGCAATGACAGCAATGGGGACTTTTTGCAAAACCATCATCGCTAACCGTTGCTTCGCCCGCTTCCGCCCTATCACGTCATCCAGGTAGCGGGTCCATCGGTCCTGCCGGAACTATTCCGGAACATCCCCTGCCGGCCCGGCCTCCCTCTCTTCTCCACCCGTCGCGGCCTGTCCCCGCAGCTTCTGCTCGAAGGCCGCATGGATGACCCGCTTGAGAACCGCCTTGTCCACGGGTTTCAAGAGGTATTCAAAAATGCCGAGGCTGAATGCCTTGAAATAGGATTCAACGTCTCCGTGGCCCGTCAGCAGTATCACCGGAACATTGGGAAGGCTGCGCCTTAGTGCCTCGACAAAATCAAGACCATCCATTACCTGCATCCGCAGATCGCTGATCACGAGATCGATCCCGACCCCTTCCCGGATCGTAAAGAGAGCCGAATTCGCATTGTCATAGGCGATGACGAGGAGGCCGAGCCTCTGCAGGATCTCCGACATTGCCGAGAGGTCTTCGACCGTGTCATCCACAAGCAGCACGGTTTTCGCGCCTCCGCCGGAGGTCGCTGACGACTGTTCCTGTTTTGGGGCATACTGTCCCCTCATGGTTTCTCTCCCGTCCGTGAATAAGCTCGGGACTCCCTGCTCACCCCGGGAAGCCCGGATGCTTCGTCAAGGCTCATTCAGCGACCGGTCGCGGGTGGCTGTCCGGTCCGATTCGAAAGTAGACTGGACATCACGCGGTCAGCCTTCGAAAACCGCCGGCGTGACGTTTCCGGCTCAGGGAACATTCCTCGGTTGACCGAGTTCCTGCCCCGCCCCGTTGGATGACATCCCCGCCCTCGCCTCTGACGCTGCCGGCTTTGGTTTTGTGATCCCGATGGCCGCTTTTACGACCCCGACAAGTTCCCGCTTGACGACCGGCTTGTTTATGAATGCAAAGACGCCCAGGCTGAATGCCTTGAAATAGGCATCGATTTCTCCCTGTGCCGTCAGTACGATCACCGGGACATCGGGGAGAATAGAAAGGAAGACTTCGATGAAATCAAGGCCGCTCATCCCCGGCATCTTCAGGTCGGTTATGACCAGGTCGATCCGGGTCCCTGCGCGGACTGCGGCGACGGCTGCCTGTGCGCTCGTGGAGGTGACGACGCGAAGACCGATTTCGCGGAGAAGCTCCGAGAACAGTGAGAGTTGCTCCGGCTCGTCGTCCACGATCAGAACGGTTTTCGGCCCTTCACTCCGCACCAGCCAGAATGGATGCTGTGCGCCTCTTTCATGCACGATCATGACCTTCTGCGCCTCCGATTTGCGGTTAAAGAAACCCCCGGGTATTTTTTTCACGGTCCCGTATTGTCGCTCATTGTGTTGCCGCCCTGTTCAAGTCTCTCCAGGGGCAGCTCATGACCTTTTGGCCGGGGTGCCGTTATCGCCGACCCGACGATGCGAAGGAGGTCTTCCCCGGAATAGGGTTTCGCAAGCGCGGCGCAGAAGCCGAAGTCGGCGAACCGTTCGAAGGCCGGATCGTAGGTGCTGCCGCTCACGACCACGGCCTTCACGAGGGGATCGATGGCGAGGAGCTGCCGGAGGGTGTCCCTGCCGCCCATTCCCCCGGGCACGCTCAGGTCGAGCAGGACGGCGTCGAATGCCCCGCCCTCTCCCAGCATGCACCGGTATTCGGCCACGGCCTCCCGGCCGTCTGCGGTAGCCAGGACCCGGTAGCCGCCGGACTCGAGGATGATGGCTGCGACATGCCGCACCATCTGGTCGTCGTCCATGAGAAGGACCCACTTCCCGTTCCAGGAAGCCGGCCGTTTCCATCCTTCTGAGGCTCTTTCCGCTCTTCTCGGCGGCGAAACAACGACTAAATCTGGATTGCTGAATTCGGTCATGTTCATGAGCACCTCCCGCCGGAGCTTCCTGTTTTCTGCTCAATACCCGGGGCCGCAGCCAGCCGTTGCGCGCGCACTGCCCCTTCACGCTCGGATATCGGCCCGGCCGTCTGAGGCTTCCGCCATCCTCCCTGCTGTCGAATGCGATAAAAGGGGCAAAGGGTGTGCCATCTGCCGGTGCAGTACTGGTCCCTCTGAAACTCGCTGGGTACGTATCGCTCTTCGGTGGCTGAGCAGGGCTTGAAGTCGTCTTGACTTAGAAAGGGACAGTTCATGGCTCGCTCCTTGCAGCGAGGAACAGGCATTGCGGGATGTCTCCGGATAATTGAATATCATAATGACCACATCAGGCCGGCAGAAAACCGCGCCTTCAGGACCTGGTGGCTATCCGGGATGCACATTCCAGCCTCAGTCCAGCCGCGGACCATTTCGTGATAAGAATGCACATACTTTCATGGAAAAGCAAACCGTGTGCCTTTTTTTTGGCTTTGATTTTATTCAGAATACAATCGGAGGAAAAAAAAGAGAAGTTCAAAGGGAGCAATGCGGGGTCAACTTGAAGGGTCAGTATGGCCCCGTTTCCCTGCCGAGGCCATACCTCTTTATACGTCTTTTCAAAGTGGAAAGAGACGTCCCGAGGGCTTGGGCTGTCCTGCTCAGTTTCCCCGAATGCCTGCGAAGGGCATCGGCAATTGCCCGCTTTTCAGCTTCGTCCAGCGTGATGCCCGTACTCTCCGGCAATGTCTCTCCCGGGTGAAACGCGGGCTTCGCCGCTTCTGCGGGGCGATCCAGGAGCAAAGAAGGCCGGAGTTCGCCCGAGTGCCGCATGAGAAATGCCCGTTCCAGGATGTTCCTCAACTCCCGGATGTTGCCGGGCCAGTCGTATGCCGTGAGACGAGCCATCTCGTCATCCGGGATGGACAGCAGCTTCCCCCCGGGAAACTCCTTCAACAGGTAATCGCACAGGGACGCAATGTCCTGCCTCCGTTCCCGCAGGGGAGGCATGTGAATCTGGAGTACTCCCAGGCGGTAGTAGAGGTCCTTGCGGAAGGTACTGCCCAGGCTGCTCTTCAGCTCGGCATTGGTGGCGGCGATGACGCGGACCTTCACATTCCTTGACGCCGTGCCGCCCAGTCGCCGCACTTCGCCGTCGTCAATGACGTGCAGGAGCTTCGACTGAAGCTGGAGCGGCATTTCGCCGATCTCGTCCAGAAAAATCGTCCCGCCGTCGGCCATTTCGAAGAGCCCCTTCTTTGCGGATACAGCCCCGGTAAACGCCCCCCGCTCATACCCAAAGAGCTCCGACTCGACGAGGTTCTCGGGCAGGGTGGCGCAGTTGATGCTGACGAAGGGCGCGCGGGACTGGGTGCTCTGGAAGTGAATCATTTTCGCAACAAGGCTCTTGCCCGTCCCCGTTTCTCCGGTGATGAGGACCGGTGCGCCGGACCGCGAAGCGGATTCCATCAGCGGCATGATCCCGGCGAGCCCGCCACCGCCGCCGATCAGCACGGCGGCCCTCCGTTCGCGGTCCTGCTCATAGGCGTGCAGTTGCGCCACCTGCTCCAGGTCCAGGGTGTGCAGCAGGGAGTCGACCACGGTCTTGAGCTCTTCCAGGTCGAGGGGCTTCGACAGGTAATCGTGAGCGCCCGCGCGGACGGCCTGCCTGGCGTTTTCAAAGGAGGGATAGGCCGTGATGAAGATGATCTTTGCCTGGTCGTTCTTGCCGAGGATAGAGGGGACGAGGTCGTAACCATTGCCGTCCGGGAGCCGCTGGTCCAGCAGGACGATGTCGATCTGCATCCGCGCGCAGACGGCCAGCCCCTCCGCTCCGGTATGGGCGGTCATCACCATGAGCGCATCGCTCTCGAGGTAATCCTTCACCGCGATGCAGAACGTCTCTTCATCGTCGATGATCAGGAGCGTCCTCTTGCTGTCACGAGCCATGCGTCACCTCCTGCAGGGAGATGTCTACCGTCGTCCCCTGGTCCGGGACGCTCGTGATCTCGATCGTACCGTTCATTTTTGCCATCATTTTCCGCGAGATCATGAGGCCGATGCCGGTGCCGCGCGGCTTCGTGGTGTAGAACGGCTTGAAAAGGCTCTGCCGCTGCTCCGCGGTCATGCCCCGCCCGTTGTCCGCCACGCGGATCACGGTCTGTCCGGCCGGCGCGATCGCGGTGATGTCGATGCGCGGGTCAGGGCGGCCCTCGACCGCGTCAACCGCGTTCGTGATGACGTTCAGCAGCACCTGGTGGAGCGCGCGGGGATCGGCCGTGATCCATTCCGCCCCCGGCCCGATCCGGAGCGAAAGAGCTATGCCCTTCGACGCAAAGTCTTCGCCGAGCAGGTCCCGGAGCTTGCCGAGAAAGGACGCCGCGTCCAGCTTCTGGATCCTGGGTGTTTCATAGAGATTGAAGTTTCTGAAATGCTGCAGGAGCGTCTCGACGCGGCCGATCTCGGTGAGGGCGCGGTCGACATAGTTGCCCACGCGTTCGGGCGATGCCGTATCCACCTTGTGCCGGAGCACGGACAGGATCGACTTCGCGGAGTTGATGGGATTGCCGATCTCGTGCCTGAGGCCGGCGAAGATGTAGCCGATGCTGTCCATGGTATTGACCGCCTCGGCGATGGATTCGAGCCTGAGCCGTTCGGTCACGTCGCGCTTCACCGACACGTAGTTGACGACCTTTCCCCCGGCGTCCCGGGCCATCGCCAGGGTGGTGTCCTCGTGGTACAGGGTCCCGTCCTTCTTCCGGCTGATGAGCCTGCCCCGCCAGACGCCGTCGCGTTTGAGCGATTCCCGGAGGTCCGCATAGAACCGCTCATCATGGCGGCCGCTGTCGAGCAGGTGCAGGGTGCGGCCCAGGATCTCGTCGCGGGACCAGCCGGTGATCTGCTCGAAGGCGCCATTGACGTACTGGATCATCCCCCGCGCCCCATCGGTGATGACCACGCCGTCCGCGGCGGATTCCACGGCAGCGGCGAGGCGGAGGTTCGCCTCCTCCGCTCCTTTGCGCTCAGTGACATTGACCAGCGAAAAGATCAGGAGCTCCACTTCGTTGTCGACGCCGGTGATGGGAGCAACGGACAGGTCCCAGTATGTCGTACCCCGTTCCGGGTGGTCGGGGAAGACGAAGGGTCTTCCGAAAGCGGCGTAGGGCTCCCCGGTGTCGATGACCTTCTGGAACCTTGCCTTGAGCTCATCGGAAGGATAGTCCGAGAAATGATTGCGGCCGATGAAGTCCGAAACCGGGCGTGAACAGGCGCGGGCATAGGCCTCGTTGACCCGGATGAAATTGAAGTCGCAGTCGAGGAACACGAGGCAGGTCTGGGTGTGCCGGAAAAAGGACTCCAGGATCCGGGTCTGCTCCAGCAGCCGGGCTGTCCTCTCCCGGACGCGCGCTTCAAGGTCTTCATTGGCCCGCCGGAGCGTCTCCTCTGCCTGTTTCCGGTCGGTTATATCAGTGCACGTCCCCACCCATTCCCGGATGCTGCCATCCTCGCGGAACACCGGGATACCGCGGTCCAGGAAATACCGGTAAACCCCGTCGTACCGCCGAAAGCGGCATTCGGCCTCGTAGCTGCTTTTTTCCGACACGGCCTTTTCCCATTTCAGCGCCGCCTCCTCACGGTCGTCCGGGTGAAGTGCGTTCAACCATCCCAGGCCCTTGATCTCATCAAAGGTCTGTCCGGTATATGCCCGCCATGCGGGAAGATCTTCCACGACAGCTCCCTTGGCGTCGGTCGTCCAGCCCAGTTGCCCGGTAACTTCAACATAGGAGCGGTAGCGCTCTTCGCTGGCGCGCAGCGACTCCTCGATCCGCTTGCGTCCGGTGACATCCTGGACCGCGCCGATGATGCGAACCGGACGGCCCCTGTCATCGAACATGATCTCAGCATGCTCCAAGACAACTCGTTCCACGCCGTCAGGCCGGATGATGCGGTGCTCTATGCTGTATGGCTGCTTCAGGGCGATCGCCCGGGAGACGGCATCGCTGATCTTCCGGCGGTCGTCGGGATGGACCCGCTGGAAGAACAGGTCATTCGTAACAGCCACTTCACCCGGCTCGTAGCCGAAAATACGGTACACCTGATCGGACCAGCTCAGCGGGTTGGCGTTGAGGTCGTCGAAGTTCGAGATCTTCAGGTCCCAGGCGCCGAGGCCCGCCATTTGTCCGGCCTGTTTCAGGATGGCCTCACTGCGCAGCAGCTCTTCCTCGGCTCTCTTTCGCCTGGTGTGCTCCGCCCGGATTGCCCTGAGCTCCTCGCTCTGCATGTCGAGATCGATGCCGCGAGTCCTCAGGTCCTCGATCAACCGGGCTTGTTCTCCAGGGATCAGGTCCCTCGATCCGACAGCCGTGCTTTGCGTGGATGCGTGCGTGCTGCGGCTTGTCGTATTCTTCTTCCCGGGGCTCTTGTTTGATTTCGGATGTTTGATGGACTTTTTTTTCCGTTCCATGGTTGTCCGTTTACAGTCTGGCACGCATAGCCCTGCGCGGGCTCCAAATTCCTGCCAGTCCTGCCGCGTACGTTACAGTGTTCCCCTTCTCTTGCGCAATCGCGCAGGGCGTCGGGAAGAAACTCTTACCACGGAGTCTGCGCTTTTCTCGTCGGTTTCCTGCGGCACGGCGGAGGCCTGGAGAGTTAGATTGCCTCCCCTATAGCTCGGGACAGCACGTCCCCCGCTACGCCAAACGAGTCCTCTGACCGACCAAAAGTAGCATATATTTCCAAAGAAAATAACATTATTACTACTCTATCGTATCGAACATAATCTTGTCAATCCGGGGCGGCTATTTTTGAGATACAGCAGAAAGCGGTCATGAGCGGTCTTCCTCCGGCTCCGATGGCGGCGGAGAAAAGCATTTTTTAAATCGCCTGCGCGCCTGCGCCGCCACTCAAGCATTGACAATGAAAAGTCCGGTATGCTATAGTGCCGCGTCTGCTGTGGCGCAGTGAAGCTGCGTATCTCAAGAGGAATGCGCTCCCCCGGCGCTCATCAAATATCATTCTCCCCCCATGAAACAGACCCTGTCCATACTGATCCTCGTGATGCTCGCCGGATGCGCGACGACGGAGCCGCCCTTCGATCCCGTCAGCACCTTCCAGTCCGCCGAAACCGACATGCGCAAGGAGAACTTCGAGAAGGCCCGCAAGGAATACCAGCAGATCCAGGAAAAGAACCCGGACAAGAGCTACGACGCGGCCCTGATGCTCAGGATCGCCGACACCTATTACGGGGAAGAGAAGTACGAAGAAGCGCTGGTGGAATATCAGAATTTCCTGAACTACCACCCGGTGAACAAGGATGCGGGCTATGCACAGTTCCAGATCGCCATGTGCAGCTTCATGCAGTTTACCACCATCGACCGCGACCCGGAGCCGACGAAGACGGCCCTCCGGGAGTTCCAGAAGCTCCTGCAGAAGTACCCGAAAAACGCCTACGCAGAGGAGGCGTCGAAGAACATCTCGATCTGCCGCGACCGGCTGTCCGAATATGAGCTGTATGTCGGGCGGTTCTACCAGCGGACAATGGCCTACCGGGCGGCTACGGGCAGGTTCGACGGGCTGATCAAGGATTACCCCGGATCGTCCGCGGAAAAGGACGCCCTCTACTACGATGCGCTCGCCCATCTGGCGCTCGGGGAAAAGACCGAGGCGCGCAGTGCGCTGGAGACGCTCGTCGCAAAATACCCCTCGATGACGGGAGAGGTCAGGCGGCTGATGCACAAGATCGGGACGCCATGAGATACTATCCCGTCTTCCTCGATCTTCGCGACCGCAGGTGCCTGATCGCCGGTGGAGGCAAGGTAGCAGAGCGCAAGGCCCTCTCCCTCTTCGAGGCCGGCGCGGACATCGTTATCATAAGCCCCACCCTTACCCCGAGGCTGCGCACCCTGATGCAGTCGGGCAAGATCTCCCACAAGGCCAGACCGTTCGAGGACGCGGATATCGCAGGCGCGTACCTCGTGATCGCGGCAACGGATTCCGAACAGATCAACAGCCATATCGGGCAACTGTGCAGGAACGGGCAGGTGCTGGTCAATGTTGCGTCGCCGCCGGAGGAGAGCAGCTTTATCGTCCCCTCTGTGGTGGACCGGGGCGAGCTGCTGATCGCGGTCTCGACGGGAGGCAGAAGTCCCGCATTGTCGAAAGCGATCCGGCAGGAGCTCGGGGAGCGCTTCGGAAGCGAGTATGATATTTTTCTGCGGAAGATGTCGCTGGTGAGGGACCGTTTGAGGGAAGAGGTGACCGATGAGCAGGCACGGCGGGCGATCTTCCAGACCCTCGTCGAATCCGACGTCCTCGGCCTGTTGAAGGCCGGCAGGGAGCACGAAGCGGACAGCCGGATCGCCGAGATAACGGGGTTGAAAGAGCTGTAGGCGCGAATCGCGTCCTACTTCTTGTCCTTGAAGATCTTGTCGAAGAGCTTGCCCCCCTCCGGCCCGCCCTGTTTCGGGACATCACCGCCGGCGGCCTTGATCGCGGCGATGATGTTCTCCGCGTACGGGTTCGCCCGCAGCCCCCCTTCGAACGCTTCCATGGCCTTTGCCTTGAGCCCGCCCTTCAGGTAGAGGTTGCCGAGGTCGAGGTGATATTCCGTCTTCAGGGGATCGATCTCGATGGCCTTCCTCAGGTTCTCCTCCGCCTCGTGGCGCCGCCTCGGGATCCGCATGAGCGAAAGCGCGTAATAATAGAAGTACGGGGCCTTGACCGGGTCGAGGCGGGTGGCCCAGGCGAAGGAGTCGGCCGCGCCCCAGAAGTTCCCGGCTTTGAACTCTTTCATGCCCGCATTGAAATAGGTGGCTGCCCTGCCCATCTTTTCCGCGTAGTTCTCCACATATTCGTCGGCGCGCTTTTCCTCGTAAGCGGCACGGGTCTGCTCGGTCTCCTTTTTCTGCTCGTACTCCTTTCGGCGTTCGTCGCTCGTGAGCGTCTCGTAGGCCTCATGGATACGGTAAAAGATCGCCTCCAGCGTCTCCTTCATGTCCGCCATTTCCGGCTCGAAATGACGGTCCGGGTGATACATCTTGGCGAGCCTGAAGTACGCCTTCTTCAGTTCCTGCGGGGATGCCGTACGGACCACGCCGAGGACCTCGAAGTGGTCCTGCCGTTTCAGGGCGCTAAAGGCCTCCAGGATCATCGTCTTCGTGACAGGGGGCTGGGGAGAGGCGGCAGCGCTCCCCGCTCCCCTGGCCGCTTCGGCTACGGCGTCGTGGACGAATCTCTGCTCCGCCGCTGATTTGAGCTCGCCGACCTCGGCCATCTTGAGCGCCAGCAGCAGGTACACGGCCTTCAGCGCGTTGAAGTCGCCAATGCCGCTCAGGGAGCAGAGCTGCTCGATCGTCCTGGCCCCGTTCACGAGCGCCAGGATCGACCTCTGGTCCGCGCTCAGCTGGGCGTCCTGGAAGATCAGCGAAGGGTCCAAGACAGGCCGGAGAAAGGTCTTCAGGGGAGGGATACCCTTCCGGATGATCTGCCAGTCCAGCCCCTGGATGCCTTCCAGGATCAGGCTGCCGGTGCTCATCTGGAGCGGGATCACCTCATCGCCCGCGGGCTTGCCTTCCTCGAATCGGTAGCGGCCGTCGCGCCAGCTGAACAGGTCCAGGATGATGTGCTTTACCTGGAGCTTGACCTGGGTGACGAGGTCCTTGGGAGAAAGGATGCCGGCCTCGAAGAGCACCGCCCCCAGCTTCTTCTTGGTCCGTATGACCGTGGCCGATGCGGTGTCGAATTGGGCCTGCGTGATCCTGCCCTGTTTGAGCAGAAATTCGCCGAGGCGTTCGTCATCCCGGTTCGAGGAGGCGAAGAGGATGTCGCCGTTGCCGAAATAGACCTTCTTGGCCAGGATATCCTGCTCGAAAACAGCAGTCCCGGTTTTATTTGAAGCGCGGAGGCCCTGAAACAGCCAGGGAATGGTAAGGTCCCTGATTTCACCCGTCGGCGTCGGCACGATCCCCCCTTGGGCGGGAAGATGGAGTCAGTAAAGATTTTTCATTATAACATTGTTTTAGGCTTTTACCAGAGTTGTTTTGACCCGTTCTCGCCGCACGCCGACCGGCGTCCTCCCTGTTTTTCCCGGGGTCAGTGATTGACTCCGCCTGTTATTCTTACTATAATGACAAACATCCTCGCGGCACCCAGGGCTTTCACGTCTTCCTCACTCAAGGATTGTTCATGAAGAACAAGGTTTTTCTCGGGATCGACATCGGCTCCGTGAGCATCAAGACCGCCCTCATCGACGGCTCCCGGGCCGTGCTGTCCGAAACTTACACGAGGATCAAGGGCGATGCACCGGCGGCGCTGGCGCGGGAGCTCGAAGGCCTTTTCTCCGTCATTCCCGAAGACCGCGTCGCCGCGGCCGGCATCACGGGCAGCGGCGGCAAGCAGGCGGCCGGCGCCCTGGGGGCGCGGTTCATCAACGAGGTCCTTGCCCAGTCCTGCTTCGCGGGACAATTCCATCCGGCAGCCAGAACAATCATCGAGATGGGCGGAGAGGACGCCAAGCTCATCAACCTCGCGCGGGACGCCCGGTCCGGCGGTGCCAGGATCGAGGACTTCTCCATGAACAGCGCCTGCGCCGCGGGCACCGGCTCGTTCCTCGACCAGCAGGCCTCGCGCCTCCATCTCACCATCGAAGAGTTCGGCGCACTCGCCCTTAAATCCGGAACGCCCCCCCGCCTCGCCGGCAGATGCAGCGTGTTCGCCAAGAGCGACATGATCCATCTCCAGCAGATCGCCACTCCGGATTTCGATATCGTCGCCGGGCTCTGCTTTGCCATGGCGAGGAACTTCAAGGCGACCGTCGGCAAGGGGAAGAAGTTCCCGGCTCCGCTCCTGTTCCTGGGCGGAGTGGCGGCCAATCCCGGCATGGGCCGCGCTTTCCGCGAAGTGCTCGGCCTCTCCGGGGCCGATCTCCTCGTCCCCCCCCATTTCAGCACCTCCGGGGCAATCGGCGCGGCCCTCACGGTCATGCAGCAGCCTGACCAGAGGGTTCCCTATCGCGGTTTTGCCGCCTTTGCCGCCTTCCTGGACGGTCTGGGCAGCCCGGCCCGGACCAGCGCAACACAGCTTGCCCGCCCCCGCGGCATCCTGCCGAACCCGGACCATGACGCGGTGCCCGGGAAGGACGGCCTGATCGATGCCTATCTCGGCGTTGATGTCGGCTCGGTCTCGACGAACGTGGTCGTCATCAATGCGAAGATGCAGGTGCTTTCCAAGCGCTATCTGCCAACTGCGGGCAGGCCCATCGAAGCCGTCAAGCAGGGGCTCGCCGAGGTCGGCGCCGAGATCGGATCGCGGGTGAGGATCCTGGGCGCGGGGACCACGGGCTCGGGCCGCTATCTCACGGGCGATATGATAGGCGCCGACGTGGTCCGCAACGAGATCACGGCCCAGGCAACGGCCGCGGCCGCCATCGATCCTCTGGTCGACACTATTTTCGAGATCGGCGGCCAGGACTCGAAGTTCATCAGCCTCCGCGACGGGGCTGTCGTGGATTTCGAGATGAACAAGGCCTGCGCCGCGGGCACCGGCTCGTTCCTGGAGGAGCAGGCAGAGCGTCTGGGCATCCGGATCAGGGGTGAGTTCGAGGACCGGGCGTTCCGTGCGGCGTCGCCCTGCCGCTTCGGCGAGCGCTGCACCGTCTTCATCGAGTCGGACCTGGTCCATGCCATGAACACGGGCTCGGGCGTGGAGGAACTGACCGCGGGGCTCGCCTACTCCATTGTCCAGAACTACCTGAACAAGGTGGTCGCCGGCAAGCGCATCGGGGACCGCATTTTCTTTCAGGGCGGCGTCGCGGCGAACCGGGCCGTCGTCTCGGCCTTCGAGATCATCACGGGCAGGCCGGTCACGGTGCCGCCGCACCACGAGGTCACGGGCGCGATCGGCGCGGCCATCATCGCCATGCGTGAAGGCACAGGAAGGAGCACGTTCAAGGGCTTCGACCTGAGCAGCCGCGCCTACACGGTCACGACCTTCGCGTGCGCGGAGTGCGCGAACCGCTGCGACATCCGGCGCGTGAGCTTTACGGGAGAAAAACCGCTCTTCTACGGAAGCCGCTGCGAAAAATACGATGTCAAGAGGAAGTCCTCCGGCGCGGCGGGCGTACCGGACCTGTTCGCGGAGCGCGAGCGTTTGCTCCTGAAGGAGCCTGCCTCGGGGCCGCTCCGGCCGGACGCACCCGTCATCGGCGTACCCCGTGCGCTCTATGTGAACGACTTTCTTCCCTTCTGGCGGACGTTCTTTGCCGAGCTCGGCTACCGGGTCGTCCTCTCGGACCCGACGAACCGCTCACTGATCAACGGGGCGCTCGAGCTGACCGTCGCGGAGACCTGCTTTCCCGCCAAGGTCGCCCTCGGCCACGTCCAGCACCTGGTCGACCGGGGCGTGGACGTCCTGTTCCTGCCGAGCTTCGTCCGTTTCCCCGAAACGCACGGCCACGCGCAGAACGCGCAGGCATGCCCCTATGCCCAGGCGCTTCCCTACGTTGCGCGCGCATCGGTCCGGTACGGCCGCATGCAGGTGATCGAACCCGTCCTCCACCTGCAGGATGAACGGAACTTCGGCAGGAGCATGCGGGAGCTGGCGTCGATGCTCGGCAGGAGCGGCGACGCGGCGCGGCGCGCGCAGCGACGGGCGCAGGAAGCGCAAGAGGAATTTCTGAGGTCAGCGGCTGAGCGTGGCCGCGCGGTCCTTGCAGGCCTGAAGCCGGGCGAACGCGCGCTCGTGCTCGTCGGCAGGAGCTATAACACCTGCGATCCCGGCATGAACATGAATCTGGCCGGAAAGATCCGGGACCTCGGGGTCCAGGCGATCCCCATGGACTATCTGCCGCTCGCCGGCGTCGACCTGTCCGGCCATGGCAACATGTACTGGCGGTCGGGCCAGAAGATCCTGGCAGCGGCGCGGATCATCCGGGAGCATCCGCAGCTCTTTCCCGTCTATATAACGAACTTCGGCTGCGGCCCGGACTCGTTCATCACGCACTTCTTCAGGCAGGAGATGGCGGGCAAGCCCTTCCTGCAGCTCGAGATCGACGAGCACAGCGCCGACGCGGGGGCGATCACCCGGATTGAGGCCTTCCTGGACAGCCTTTCCCGGGCAGGGGCAACCCCGCCGCCCCGCGCCCCGCGCGCGGCCCCCGGCGGAAAGGGCGAGCTCAGCAGGAAGAAGGTCTATCTTCCGCCCATGGCCGACCACGCCCACGCCCTCGCCGCGGCATTCCGGTCCTGCGGCGTCGACGCCGAGGTGCTGCCCGAATCCGACGAGGAAACGGTGCGCATCGGCAGGCAGCACAGCTCGGGCAGGGAGTGCTATCCCCTGGCCCTTACGACGGGAGACATGATCAAGGCAACTCGCCGGCCCGGGTTCGATCCGGACCGGAGCGCCTTCTTCATGCCGACCGGCAAGGGACCCTGCCGCTTCGGCCAGTACCACCGCTACCACCGGCAGGTGCTCGACGGCCTCGGCCTGGAGCAGGTGGAGATCCTCTCGCCGATGCAGGACGAGTCGCTCCATGACGACGTGCGCGCGCTGGACCGGAATTTCGTCATCATGAGCTGGCGGGGCGCCCTGGCCGTGGACATGCTCCAGAAGGCGCTCTGGGAGCGTCGGCCCTACGAGAAGGAGGCGGGCGCCGCAGACCGCGTGTACCGGACGGCGCTTGCCCGGGTGGTCAAGGCGATCGAAGGCCGCGACGACCTTCTGCCCGTGCTGCGCGAGGCCTGCGCGGAGTTCAGCGCGATCGATGCGCACGGCCCGGCAAAGCCCGTGATCGGAGTCGTCGGCGAGATCTACGTCCGGTCCAACCGCTTCAGCAACGAAGAGGTGGTGCGCCAAATCGAGCGGCTGGGCGGCGAGGCCTGGGTGGCCCCGGTGTCCGAATGGCTCCTGTACATCACGGCGACCGCCAAGGTCTCGGCCGCGATGAGCCGGTCCTGGAAAAGCCTGTTCCGGGCCTATCTCACGGGCCACGTCCAGCACCGCGAGGAGCGGCGTCTGCTCCGTGGCTTCAACGGCAGCTTCCGGAGCCTGCATGAGCCGAGCATCGAAAAGACGCTGGACCGCGCCAGGCCCTACATCCACCATTCCTTCGAGGGTGAAGCCGTGCTCTCCGTGGGGAAGGCCATCGACTACATATCCCGGGGGGTTTCGGGGATCGTGAACGTCATGCCCTTCACGTGCATGCCGGGAACGATCGCCACGGCGGTGCTGAAACGCGTCCGCGAGGACCATGATAACATCCCGCTCCTGAACCTCGCCTATGAAGGCCAGGGCGACTCCCAGTCCCTCACGCGGCTGGAGGCCTTCATGCACCAGGCCCGTTCCTTCCAACAGGGGAGGGACGAGCGTACTCGCACGCGCACCCGCACCCAAAAGCAATGAAGACCTGCGGAGGATTTTTTGTACTATCGGCTTGACAAGGTATGGAGAAAACGGTATGCTTTATCCACAAACCCGGATATCCGGGGCAATTTCAAGAGAAACAAGAGGAGAAACAAGAATGGCAAACGGTGTAGTGAAGTGGTTCAACAACAGCAAGGGGTTCGGTTTCATCACGCAGGATAACGGGGAGGACGTATTCGTTCACTTTTCGGCCATTGCCGGCGATGGTTTCAAGTCCCTGAACGAGGGCGACAAGGTTACCTTCGAGGTGGTAAAGGGCCCCAAGGGCCTTCAGGCGGCAAACGTATCCAAGACCGCTTAAATCCACGACACGCATTCACAAAACCAATCAAGGGCCCCGATGAGAATCGGGGCTTTTTTTATTTCCCGTCCCGCGTACCGGAGACCGCAGTAAACAGCAAGGGCGGCCGCAGAAGCGCCCGCCCGTTTTTCCATAGTTCCCGTCCCGCGCCAAGGTCTACGCCGCGCCGGCCGCCTTGTTCACTGATGATGCCGGCGCCGAGACCGCGGAGCCGATGACCGCGCCCGCGAGGCTGCCCATGACAACGCTGATCGCCGCGGCACAGGCGATCCCGACCGCGATACCCGTCACGATCGCCGCCCGGACGAAGAGCGTCGGCTCGAGCGGTCCGTTCGACAGCTTCTGGAGTAGCATGAGCGTGCCGAAGCTCCCGAAGTAGAAACCGGGGACGATCCCCATCGCCAGAAAGAGCAGCCCGCCGATTGTTGCGCCCATCTTCATCCCTGTGTTTATCGTGACGTTCTTCATGACCGTCTCCTCTCCGCCGCAGCTTTGATTTTTTTCCGGTTCGCCCTTACCCGCGCCCGATGCCTGCTTTTACGTCAGTCGCTTCCAGGTGCCCGCGCACGGTGGACTGCAGTACATTGCCCGCGAGCCAGCAGGCCGTCGATGTCGCCGTAACTATGGCGATGCCGGAGACCATGACGCCGACCAGCATGGACAGCAGTACGATCGCCCTCGAAAAGACGCCAGGATCGAGCGGAAGTCCGAAGAGCAATCCTGCGATTTTGATACCGGCCGCGCCGCCCAGAAGGCTGCCGGGCAGAAGTCCGAACATCCCGAAGAGCATCAGTCCCGCTCCTGCGCCGAGGTAAGCTGCTTTTTTTGCAAGGGTCGTATTCATGGTGTATCCTCCTTTTCGTGCGTTCTTGCACGATATATTGCATCGACCGTGCCAAATCATAACCCGCTGAATATGCGCAGTTCTCCCCGGTTAAATGTTTGCAGGAATGAGAATGGGCAGGGCATTTTGATGGGAATGCAAAAGGGACCAGAGCTTGACTAAGAAAGAGAGGTTCTTCTAGCCTTCACGTAGGTAGAATCAGCGTTTTGAAAATTTGTTATGCAGGATTAAACATCCCTCAGGCCCCCTGACTGCCCCCTTTCTTGCTTGCCCGAAGAAAGGGGGCGCTAAAGAAGGGCCCCCGGCGACCATTCTGATCCGTAATGCTCGGTCGTCCTCAGGGCATTTCGGAAACTCGCCCTTCGGGCTTAGACAGTCCGAAATGCTCTTCCCTCGGACTCGGTCGCATGACGGGAATGTTCGCATGGGAAGGCTAAAAGCTTTACCCAAAACCCGCATGTCCCCGAAGCGGCCATTACGAAATTTTGGGGTGCCAGGAAGGAACACAGAGGCGGGAGGGTGCGGTCCTATCCGTCTTTCATGCCAGCGGCATTGAAGCGCGCGGATTCAGGTCCAGGGCGGACCGTTCGCCCCGCTGAAAATGCAGATACCCGGCAAGGGCGACCATGGCGGCGTTGTCGATGCAGAGGCCGGGACGGGGGAGGTACAGGGAGAGGGAGCGCTTGCCGGCCTCTTCCTGCATGCGCTTCCGCAGGGAGCTGTTGGCTGCGACACCGCCGGCGATCACGATTTTTTCCGCGCTGGTCTCTGCAATTCCCTTCATCGTTCTCTCCACGAGCATGTCCACGACCGCTGCCTGGAAACTCGCCGACACGTCCTTCACGTTCAAGGCCGGATCGATGCCGCGGTCCCTGCTTCGGAAGAGAGCGATATGATTTCTGACCGCTGTCTTCAGGCCGCTGAAGCTGAAATCGAAGCCCTCGCGATGGCCCCGCGGGAACCTTATCGCATCGGGGTTTCCCTCCTGGGCGAGACGGTCGATCACGGGCCCCCCCGGGTAGTCAAGGTCGAGCAGCTTGGCGACCTTGTCATAGGCTTCGCCCGCAGCGTCGTCGCGCGTGTGACCGAGGAGGCGGTAATCGGCCAGCCCCTTCACGTGGTACAACGCCGTGTGTCCGCCTGATACGAGCAGGGCAAGGTAGGGATAGCCGATATCCGGATAATCGATGTGGGCGGCAAGGATGTGCGCCTCTCCGTGATGGACCCCGATGAACGGAATATCCCGGGCATAGGAGATCGCCTTCGCCGCGGAGACGCCGACGAGCAGGGCGCCGACCAGCCCGGGTGCATGGGTCACCGCCACCAGGTCGATATCGTCCAGGGATATTGACGCGGCGTCGAGCGCCTGGCCGATGATCGGTATGATGTTCCTCAGATGCTCGCGCGAGGCAAGCTCGGGTACGACGCCCCCGTACTTCTTGTGAATGTCTGTCTGGGAAAAGACGATGTTGGACAGGACCGTCCGGTCCCGCAGCACTGCCGCCGCGGTCTCGTCGCAGGAGGTTTCTATTCCAAGGGTGAGCATAGGAATCCCTTATACCGCAGCGGGTTGAGAGGATGAGAAAATCATCGGCCGAGGATCATCTCAGATGAATACCGAGAAGGCCTTGAAACGGGCGGCGGTTCAGCTGCGACAAATGGTGATAATCTCGAAAAAAGCCCCTTGCCGTCATTGCGAGGAGCGGAGCGACGCGGCAATCTCGATAGCCAAGGCTGATATGCGCTGCGAGATTGCTTCGGCCCGCTCGCAAAGACGGCTTTCATGACCTTTTATGAATGCATCAACAAATGCATCAACAGTGGTTGATCTATCCGGCCTTTTCCGCGTTCTCCACGGTGATATCCGTTTAATTCATCAGCTTCGACACCGGCACGATCTCGATGCCTTCGCGGGTCGCGGTGTCGAGCCACAGGCGCAGCTCGCTGATCGTCGCCGGGTGGGGATGGCCGATGCCGATGGCATGTCCGTGCTCCCGTGCGACCTTTGCAAGCTCGTCGAGCTGCTTCCGGATCGACTCCTGGTTGTCGCTCTCGTTGTCCAGGAACACGTCGCGCTTCGCCGTCTTCAGGCCGAACTCCCTGGCCGTGTCAAAGGCCACGCTTTTGGGGGTCGTGAAGCTGTCGAGGAACAGGAGCTCGCGGGCCTTGAGCTCCGCCATCAGGAACTTCATCGCCTCTTTGTTCTCCGTCAGCACCGAGCCCTCATGGTTGTTCACGCCCACGGCGCCCGGGACGGTCCCGAGATCGTCGGTCAGGGTGTTCAGGAAATCCATGGGCGTCATGTTGGACCGCAGCATGCCGGGAGACGTCTTCCCGTTCCTGCCGCGGTACTCCATCGGCAGATGGAGCAGGACTTCGCGGCTGTTCTGGCGCGCCAGCTCCGCGACCGTGCGCGACTGGGGCAGGCCGGGCATCACTGCGAAGGTGATCTTGTACGGGAGAGAGGCCAGTTCGCGGGCAGGCTTCAGGTCCTGGCCCAGGTCATCGATCACGATGGCTACGAGTGCTCTTTTTTCAGATGCCCTGGTGGTTGTCGGTTCAGTCCGTTTGCCGGCCTCTTTCACGTCCTGTCTGCCTGGGCGTGACTGCTTTTCCTTTTTCTCGGCCTTCTTCTCTGCGGCTTCGGGACGCGCCTGTTTTTTCGGGGCAAGCTCTGCTTTTTTTGCTTCCTGACCGCTCCGCGTCCCTTCCTTTGTACGGAACGTGCGGAGCGGGCCCCACAGCGTAAGCACGATCGCGACGAGGGCGACGATGATGCCGATCATCACGATCCGCTCATACCTGCCGCCCTTGCCCGAGGACCTTCCTTTTGCCGGGAGCTGTTTTTTCGCCATAGACAACCTTTAACCTGGAAGAAGCCGTTAACCACAGATGAACACAGATAACTGCGAATCGTCTCGAATGTATCAATGCGTGAACATTATTGTTAACATCTTTTTACCACAGAGATCAGGGAGAGAGAGCACAATGAAAGGCCAGGACAAACCGTGGCAGGTTTGTTTAGCCGCATTCCCCAACTGCCCTTTAGGTTTATACAATATTAAGCCGAAAAAAACCAGAGCTATTTTGGCTGCGCGGCCAACCTTGCCGCTGGCCGCACTTCTCGAAGCGTTCCTTCTTCGCTGGAACGGCTGAGCATCTGCTGTTCTCCTGCCATTAGTGCATAAAAAAATCCCCCGGGAAATTTTTCTCCCGGGGGATTTCACTGAGCTCTGTGATGCCGCCTAAGATACAGGCAAAGCTTTTACAGATTTAGAACTTGAATGCCAGAACGCCCTGGATGCCGGTGACCTTGTCGCCCTTCGTTGCAACGCCGTTCACATTTTTGTCATAGGCGTCGCCGGGCGCGAAGTAACCAAGGAGCCAGTTCCAGGACAGGTTCTCGGCAATCTGCCAGTTGGCCTTCACATCAACTTCGGTCCCGACCTTGTGGGAGGTTGCCGGCAGGGTCGAGCCAAAAACCGTAGCGCCGTTGATTGCCACAGCCTGGGTTGCAAGCAGGTACCAGAGGTCCACGCCGAGGACAAGGCTCTTTGTAACAGCCGCGGATACTCCGGCACTGAGGGCTTCGGTATTGCTGAAGCCGGTGTTCTTTGCACCGGCAGCAGTCACGACCTTATACTCGTACAGGAACGTGTAGTGCGGGTCGATGTCCAGGAAGTTGACGAACTGGTTTATGTCCGTCTGCTGGTCCTTGGCACCGGTGCCGCGGGCTGCCGTGAAATTGATGGTCACGGGATCAAGACCCACGTTGCCCTGGACCACGATCTCGTTGCCCTTGAACTTGGCGTCGCCGCTCGGGATACCGCCGACCGTTACCAGGTTGGCTGCTTTTGCCTTGCCGAACTGCTGATCGATCTCGGCCTTCAAAGCCACCGGGCCGAACTTGCCGTTCATGTTCAGACCCAGGTTATACAGGCTGTCCCTTCCGACAGTGCCGTTGGGCACAGGGTTAGGCGGCAGGGGAGAGAGGCTCTTGCGGTCGAGGATATTGGTCAGGTCAATGCCGACCGTGGCGGCGTCGCTGATCTTGAACACGTCGAGCAGTGCATAGGCATCGATATCGTCAGCCGCATTTATGCTGCCTTCAAGAACTTTTACGTTGACGAACGCAAACGTGTTGGGGCCGGTCTGGTTTGCCACGACCCAGGCTTCAGAACCGTAATGCATTGACTTGAAGAACCAGGCGTTGCCCAGGGCCAGCAGCTGATGACCGCCGGTCACGTTGACCGGGATGCCCGGAAGGTTGAAGCTGATCCATGCCTCGCGGAAGCCGAGATTTCCGTTGGCAGTGCTGTTTGAGTATCCTACCCCCCCCGGCACCTTGTTAGAGAGTACATCGTTGCCGGTACCCCAGTCATTGCCGCCGGTGTTGAAATCCTGCTCTAACTCGATTTTACCCTTCACATCGCCGGCCTTGGCGTTCACATCGATCCTGATCCTCGACTGTGTGTCCCTGTAGGTGCTGTCAGCAGAGGTGCTGTTCCCGAACGAATCTGGAACGACGTTCAAATTGGTGAAGTCCCTGCTCCGGATCTCAAGGCTGCCTCCCACGGTCACGTCCGCGGCGAATGCCACGGCGCTGAAGCACGTCAATGCCACGACTACGAATAACACAACAAACTTCTTCATCGTTTATCCTCCCTTATGTAGTTTGGCCCCGGGTCCGCCCGGGACATGTTCACTTTTCTGTAAGATGCCTGCTATGATACCGCCTGATGCTGCTTGTGCTGCACTCTGCTTGTCTAAAGTCCGAACACATCCCCCCCTTCATGATCACAAGGCACCATAAACGAAACCTGTCTCACGCTGCGAAGCCGCGATTGAATCCCATTCCGGAGAGGCCTGATACTAAGAGCGAGTGAATGTCGATGGAGCGAACAGCGATAAGCGCTGCCGATATGAGCGCACCGGACAGCATGATCGCGATATGGAGAGTTGATAGTGGACATACGCTTAAACAATCTCTGCAAGTCTACCACTATAACAGCCACTGCCACTGCCGATGCCTGCTGCCTGAATTGACGCGTTGCGGGAAAAACAGAAATGGAGAAAAAGCGTGAAAAGACTGGCTGGACTATATCAAAGAACACTAGTCAAGTCAAGATTTTTTCTTCCTTTGCGGTTACGCGCTGCATGAAATTCACATTACATTTGTATTACAAATTGCAATTTTATAGACACTGTTTAGAATCATCGAAACTCTTCATATAGACACCCTGCCTGGTCGCATTTCACCAGTTGTGCGCTTCTAGAAATGTGTGTTTACACAGGGGACCAAAAGTATTATTTTACAAGCCAGACACTTTGCAGCAGCCTGATGATCATGAAACTGCCATGCCTTGCATGCAATGATAGCACATTACGCGCGCTGACACGCTGAAAAGGAGACCGCGACCCATGCATGTCCAGAAGAGCCGTCCGTATCTGCTGATGTTCCTTGTCGCTGCTTTTATCGCAGCATCGGGCCCCGTCCTTGCCAAACAGCCTTCTCCAGGGCCTAGACCCGCTGCAAAGACAGCGCAACCCGCACTCGCCGTCCAGATCGACAAGCCGGAATACGGCCAGGGAGACACCGTCCTGCTGCGGGGCACGGCGCCCGTGGGGAAACCCCTCTTCATCGAGGTGGCCTCGGAAAAGAGCGTCGAGGTCCGGAGGCTCGACAGCAAAAAGGACAAGGAGACCAACAGGATCCCGTGGATATTCTATACCAGCGATAACGTCCCCGCCTATTACGCAATGCTCATTCCGAAGGACGCCAGGGAGAAGATCGAAGCGCTCAAGGCCCAGAAGGACGACTGGAGCTATTCCGGTGCTCTGAAGGACCTGGGGATAGATGCCGAGGGGCTTCGGCCTTCGACGGCAACGGTAGAACGGCGCAAGACCTCCATCATCGCGGTGATCACCGGATCGCGCGGCGCCCTCATGGACCCCCTGGACGCCAAGGGCAACCTGAAGGCTGTGCTGCCGCTGTACAAAACGCGATTCAAGTCACCGGGCGCACTCTTGAAGCCGGCGATCGATATCAGACCGGATGGAACGTTCGAAGCCGCCCTGAAACTGCCGAAGGGTGTGGCTGACGGGAAGTACACGGTAACGGCCTTCATTGACAAAGATACGAAGGCATTCGCCTCGTTCTTGACCACCCTGCCCCCGGGCACGTGGTACTTCGAACGGGCGGGAATGGCCGCGAACATCTTCGGCCCCTTCTTCCTCGCCCTCGTGATCACGATGCTCGGCGTTTTGATGGGCGCCGGCGGCGGCTTTATCCTGAACCCGCTCCTGATCAGCATCTACGGGCTGCCGCACACAATCGTGGCCGGCACGGTCCTCCCGACCGTCCTTTTCTCGCAGGGTTCGGGCATCTATAACTACAACAAGATCGACTTCATCAGCTGGAAGCTGGGCCTGCTCATGGGAACGGCCATGCTGGCCGGCGGATTCATCGGGCCGGTACTGACCCAGCTCATCTCGCTGTCCCAGTACAAGAGCTGGTTCGGGATCGTGCTGATCATCCTCGCGGGCCTCATGCTCTGGCAGACGCTGCCCGCGCAGGTGGCGAAGAACAAGCAGGAACAGGAGATACTGAAGCACTTGAAGAAACTCGCCGAACAGAAGCAGTGCGAACCCGGGAAAGCATAAAGGAGGAACAACATGAATATTCATTTTTGCGGACAGGATGTCAAGGCCAATCCCGTGATCGGTGTCATCGGCGCGTTCCTGATCGCCGTGGTTTCCTCGATGTTCGGGTTCGGCGGCGGGCCCTTCATGGTGCCGCTCATGACGGTCATCATGGGCCTGCCGATGTACGTGGTGGTCGGGAGCTCGCTTCTCGCCATCTTCTTCAACACCCTGATGGCCTCATCGAAGAACGCCTTCTTCGACACCATCGATTACAAGCTCTTCGCCATCATGGCCGTGGCCGCGGTCATCGGCGGGTACCTCGGACCGCAGATCGCGAAGCGGATCAGTCCCCTCTGGGTGAAGCGCGTTGCGGTTGTGCTGCTGCTGGCCCTCGCCACCCAGCTCCTCGGCTGGTGGGGGTAGTGACCGCGGAACCATGGGGAATGCGGGCGTTGGGATATTCAGGAATACAGGAGAAAGCAACCTCGTTCGTCATTCCTGCAAAAGCAGGAATCCAGAGCCGTATTGAAAATCACACCCTGCACTCGCGCTGCCGCACTCATAAATGCTGGGTGCAGGCTGGATTCCGGGTCAAGCACGGAATGACGGCGGGAAGCACTCCTCGTGATCATCTTGATGTCAGAAAGCTTTCAGCAAAATATCAGTAAGGAGAAGTTTTTATGATCGATACCATGCAATTGCTCGATGACGTGGCCTTTGCGAAGGCCTTGCTTGCGAAGAAGTCGCTCAGCAACGCGGACCTCGTGTTCGCACTCCGGAACCTGCTCCGGATGAAGTACTATCCTGTCGCCGTCAAGTTTTTCTTTTCCCAGGACGAGTTGGATGCCTTCAAAAAGAGCGTTGATTACAAGGTCTCTGCGCACGCCTTCACCTTCTGCCATTACCTGGCCGCATCACGCCAGCGGGGCGACATCCTCCTGAGCCCCGAGAAGGGACTGGGATGCACGAATGCGAAATATATCTTCGGATGGAAGGGAATGGACGAGGGTGAGATCAAGAGCCATTTGAAGTACGCGAAGGACATGAAACAGGCCGAAAAGATCGTGAAGATCAAAAAACGGCTGCCCGGGAACCTGCTCGCCTTTGCCACGGCGCCGCTCCACATGGCGCCCTACAAGCCTGATGTGATCCACGGGATGAGCGACGTGCTCCAGGCCTATCATCTCGGGAACGACTGGTCCGCCGCCATGGACATCATGCCCTTCGAGATGACCATGACCATGAACAGCTCGGCCTGCCACGGCGTTACCGCGGTCTATCTCGACAAGAAGCCGAACATCGCGCCCATGTGCAGCGGCAGCTACACAGCGGGCAAGACCGAGCAGGGAGAGATCAACTGGATCTGGCCCGGCGACCAGCTCGAGCCCACGGTACGGTGGATGCTCGAGCGCACCGTGCGCGACAGCGGCCCCTCCTTCCCGCGCACGGGCGAGACCTATCCGGGGTTCAACATGTGCAAGCTCTGCCCTTTCCTCGTATGGCACAAACCGGTGGAGAAGTAACACGGTCAGACATTCGCAAGAGTGACTCAGAAAAGAAAAACTCCCGTCCAAGGAATGGGCGGGAGTTTTTTATTGTTTTGAATACTTATACAGAGCTGCCTAATACACTTTCTGATGCGGCGATCCACATACATCGGTCGAACATTTTGATAACAACGGCTGCTTCAGCTTCTTACCCGTCAGCGAGAGAAGCAGTATAAACAGTATCGAGAAGCCGAGGGAATTAAAGATGTGGTTTTCCCTGCCGACGAGGTTTGCCAGGACCATGATGGGAAAACCGAACATCGCCAGGAGCCATCCTTCCCGGTAGCCGAAGCAGTACGCTTCCTTGCCCACCATCCCAGCAGCGCCGACGCAGACCAGCCCTATCCCCGCGATCATGACCGCGCCGGCATACTGCTCGGGCGCTGCGAAGTACCCAGCCACCTGCAGCACTAATCCGATGGTCACCGAACTCACAATGAATTTCTTGACCGGACGCATCCAGACGAGCAGGTAAACAGCCGAGAGCAGGACCCCGGTCTCAAACAGCATGATGCCCGTGGTATAGAACGGGCTTTCCAGCGGGTAGAGAACGGCGAGCAGCGCGAGGCCGAAGACCTGTATGAGAAGCCCCGCGCGGTAGGAGATATCATGCCGCCGGCCGTAGGTCAGGCCGGACGTGGCGATCTGTTGTTCGAGGGTGGGTGTATTTGACATGGCCGCTTTATAACACGGGGTCCCTCTTTATGCAAGGGAAAAGCGGGCGGACAGGAGAACGATAACAAGGAAACCCGCTCAGCCGGACAGCCCGGCATTAATTCGTAGCGCTCGGCTTTCTCAATGCGATAGTCTTCTTTTCGTAGATTGCAGTTATCTTCGCGAAATCTGATTATTCGCTTTAAAGAGGGAAATGAAGCACAAGAAATCCTCGTTCACTGGTATTGGAGGAACTGTTTCATTGTCGAAGACGAATCCAACAAGAACGGAAGAATCGGGGCAACTGACAGGTTTTAAAGCCTCCGGTTTGAGCTCCGGCGGAGCTTCAGTTGAGCTATCAGCAAATGATCACTGCTGAATCTGTTTTCCGTCCCTCTCCATCCCCGAAGCATACTGATAATAGGTGTGCATCCCGAGCTTCAGGAGCCCCTTTTCGATCAGCCTCCGCGCGGACTCGGTGACCTTGGGGTCGAACTGCTGCCCCGATTCGCGCTCCAGTTCGAGAAGCACCTCGTCGCTCGAGATCGTGCCGCGGTAGGGCCTTTCCGAGACCATGGCGTCTATGGTGTCGGCAACGTTGAGGATCCGTGCCGCGAATGCTATCGCCTCCCCGGAAAGCCCCTGGGGATAGCCCTTGCCGTCGTAGCGTTCGTGATGCTGGTAGATGGCGCTGATGATGGCGGGCGAAAAACCGATCGGTTCGAGGATCCTGATGCCGTGGGCCGGATGGTCCTTCATGATGTCGAACTCCTCGCGGCTCAGACGTTCCGGCTTGCTGATGATCAGCTCGCTGATCGCGATCTTTCCCACGTCGTGCAGGATGGCGGCGATATGCATCTCCTCGAGCTGTGTAGGGCTCAGCCCGAGGTCACGCGCGATGGCCACGGCGTATTTGGCCACGTTCGTCGAGTGCCAACGCGTATAGGGGTCCTTCGCCTCGACCGCGGCGACCAGCGCCTGCACCGTCCGGAAATAGTTCTCCCGCACGTCCTCGAAGAGCCCCGCATTCTCCATCGCGGTCACAACCTGGCTCGACAGGATGAGGACGATCTGCAGGTCGCTGGTGCTGAACGGGACGCCCGACAGCTTGCTCACGTTGAGCACGCCGAACATCTTGTTCCTGCCGATCAGGGGCACCGACATGGACGAAGCGGGCATGTCCTCGGAGTTGATCGCCGCCATCACTTCCGGATCGGGATGTCTCCCGGAGGAGATGATCAGTGGCTTCTTGTGCTTCAGCACCAGCCCCGAGACTCCCTCGCCGATCTTCCGTCTCGCTTTCGCCGCCGTGTCCGTTCTGAGCCCGTGGGAGGCACGGATGAGAAGATCGCCGCTGGCCTCGTCGACCAGCATGAGCGATACGCGGTCGACCGAGAATTCCTGCACGAGGACCTCGGTGATGATCTTGAACAGATGGGCCAGGTCGATCTCCGTGACCAGAAGCTTGCTGATCTCGAAGAGGGGAATGAGCGCCTTGAGCCTGATGTTCTCCTTCTGCAGCCTGCTGCGGGTCACTGCCCGTTCCACGGCGCCCAGGAGCTCCTCCTGGGTGAAGGGTTTGAGCACAAAACCGTCGACACCCCGCATGAGAGACTCGATGGCCGTGTCCAGCGTGCCGTGGCCGGTGATGAAGATCGTTACGATGTCCTGGTCCAGCTGCTTGACGCGCTCGAAGAGCTCCAGGCCGTCGATCTCCGGCATCTTGATGTCCGTTATGAGCAGGTCCATATCGTTCCGGGCAAGTTCCTCGAGCGCGGCGGTGCCGTTCGGGGCCACCGTCACCTGGTACCCTTCCGCGGTGAGGATGTGATAGCACAGATCCCGGATCATCTCTTCATCATCAACGATCAGTATCTTCTCACCCGCCATGATCACTCTCCTTATCGCGGCCAACGCATCCCGCGGCAGACCGTCAGCGGCCCGCCCGTTCCCTATGTCCGCCCCGCCGGCAGCAGGACCCGAAAGGTGGACCCCTCTCCAACAGTGCTTTCTACTTCGATGATCCCGCCGTGATTCTGCACGATCATATAGCTGATTGAAAGGCCCAGGCCCGTCCCCTCCCCCTCGATCCGCGTCGTGAAAAAGGGGTCGAAGATCTTGTCAAGCTGGTCCTCGGGAATGCCGATGCCGGAATCCCGGAATTCGACCGCTACGGTATCCTGCCCGATGGATTCCCGCCTGCAACTGGCCCTGATGGTCAGGTCCCCGCCGGAGGGCATTGCGAACAGGGCATTGTTGATCAGGTTCAAAAAAACCTGCTTAATTTCATCCCTGTCGACGGCCACATCGGGCAGTCCTTGCGGGCACTCGATGCGCAGGGTAACATTCGACAGCCGCGCCTGTCCTCTCACGAGTTCCAGCGTGCTCTCGATCAGGCCGGTGACCGTCGTCCGTTCCAGGTGCGGGGGCTTCCTCCGGGCGAAATCAAGAAGGTTCTTCAGGATCTCCCGCGCGCGCAGCGTCTCCCGTTCGATGGTCTTGAGCTGCTCTTTCTTCTCGGCGGGGATGTCGTCGGATTTCAGCAGCAAGCCGGCGTATCCCAGGACGCCGGTCAGGGGATTGTTCACTTCGTACGCGATGTTGGCCGCAAGCTCTCCGATCGCGGCCAGTTTGGCGCTCTGTACCAGCTGACGCCGCGACTGCTGCAGGTTGTGGGTCATCGTGTTGAAAGCCTCTCCCAGCTCCCGGAACTCGCTTCCCTTGCTGTCGGTGATGTCTACGCGGTGCTGCAAATCCCCCCGCGCGATGCGTCTCGTGGCGTCAAGCAGGGCCCGGAGTACGCGGTCAAGGCTCCTTGCCAGGACCCACGCCGTCACGACCGCAAGCAGGAACCCGATCAGAAGGGTCGCCGAGAGGACCAGGCGGACTTCCCGGATCGTGGCCATTGTCTCTTCCGTCTTCTGCTGAAGCCGGACATTGGCGGTAAAGGCCATCCCCTGCGTCATGGCGATGAGCTCCTGGCCGATATCCTGGACACGGCGCTCAAGCGCGGCGACCCTCGCCGGGTTGGCGGACACGGTGATGAGACCGCTGATCGCGCTTTTGTAGTCATTTGCCATGTCCCGCATGCTGCTCAACCCCTGGGCGAGCTCCGGGGTATGATGACAGCCCATGCACGAGTCCATTACCCTGTCCATCTCCTGCACCTGGGCCACGAGGAGGTCAACGTCGCCCGAGCTCCGGACCCGGTCGCGGAGGATATGGGACTGGACCTGCTGGACATGGATAATGAGGTCCTCGCGCAGGATCTCGACCTGGTGCAGCAGGATCAGGCGGTCCATGCGCTCGGTCGTCCTCGTAATATAGAAGACGGCGATCAAGCTGCCCATCAGGAAAATGACGAGCAGCGATCCGAGGCCAATGAGAATTCGCTTTTTCATCCGTTTTGTCTGATCACCTCACCGGCTCTGGTAGCGGTACGTCTTGAAGTCGAGACCCGCCTCGGCCGCCAGTGAATACAGATAAGCGTAATCGCGGTCATTCGTTTCAATGAAGCCCCGCGCGCCGAATCGCTTCAACGCCTCTTCCCCTTCGGCATCCCTGTCCATGGCGACCAAGGCCTGCCTGAGCGCGCTCCTGAGCTTCGGATCCAGGTCCTTGCGGACGGCGAGACAATTCTCGGGCACCACCCCGGAAGTCGCAAGAATGACGAGTTCTTTTCCTATCCGGGAGTTCTCACGCGCCATCTGGTCGTAGATCGTATTCTTCGCCGCGCCGGCGTCCGCCTCACGGTTCAACACGGCCAGTATCGCAGCGTCGTGACTCCCGTAAAAAAGGGCCTCCTTCACGAACGCCTCGGGGTGGACACGGACACCTTGCCCCCTGAAATAGGCCAGGGGAAACAGGTATCCCGCCGTGGTGGCGCGGTCCACGAAGGCGAAGCGTTTCCCCCGCAGGCCGGCCACATTCCGGATGCCACTGTCCCTTCTGGCAAACAGATATCCGTGATAGGTCGTAGTCCCGTCCGGGTTGACCGGCCTCGCCACCGGCTCGACGCCGAGTTGCCGGCGGGCCAGGGCATAGGTAAAGCTGCCGAAAAAAGCACCGTCCATTTTTTCAGTGGTAAAGTGTTCAATGACATTTCCATAACTGGAGAGGCTCGTAAAGATCACCTTGACCCCCAGTCGCCGGGAGAGGTAATCCCCCAGAAACTGGTATCGCTCCCGCTGGCGGAAGATATTCTGCTCCGGAATGAGGCCTATCAGAAGTTGCTGCTGGGCAAAGCTCTCCCCGGGGCGCCGCTCCGGCTTCCACCGGTCGCAGCCGACGGAGGGGAAGACCGAAACGGCCAGCAGGACAATCAGAAATGTTGGTGCCCACGATGCCATGCATTCAATCGCCCGTTTCATTTATTCTGCATCAGGAACTGCTCCCTGACCAGGGGCAGGAACACTTTGAATGAAGTTCCGCGCCCCTCCTGGCTCTCGACCTCGATGCGGCCGCCGTGGTTCTGCACAATGCGGTAGCTGATGGACAGCCCGAGGCCGGTGCCGGTCCCGCTTTCCTTTGTTGAGAAAAAAGGCTCAAAGATCTTCTTGATATGCTCCTGGGCGATTCCGACACCGGTATCGGCGAATTCGACGACGGCCTCATACCCATTGGCCATGCCGAGGCGGACCAGGAGCCCGCCTCCTCCCGGCATAGCCTGGATCGCATTATTCATGATGTTGATGAAGACCTGTTTCATTTCGTTGGCGTCCATGTTGACGATGACCGGAGATCCGTTGTACTCCTCGCGGAGGGCGATTGATGCAGATTCGGCTGCGCCTCTGACGAAGGCCACGGTCTCCCGAAGCGGAACCAGGATATCACCGGGATGCATCCAGGACGTCTTCTGCCGGGAAAAATCGAGAAGATTGCGGATGATCTTTCTTACCCTCAGGGTCTCCTGTTCCATCATCCCCAGGATCCGGCCGGCGGGATCAGGCAGATCGGACATCTTCAGCAGGTGGGTCGTATACCCGAGAACGCTGGTCAGCGGGTTGTTTACCTCGTGGGCCACATTGGCTGCAAGTTCGCCGATGGCGGCCATCTTGGTCGAATGGACAAGCTGCTCCTGCGCGTTCCGAAGCTCGTTCATCTTTCCGATGAGGTCGGTGTAGAGCGAGGCATTCTGCAGGGCGGCGCCGGCCAGGTTCGAAAAAACCGTGAAGAGCCTGAGGTCCTGCCGGTCAAAACAAGCGCCGCCTTTCTTGTTCACGGCTGTCAGGAGGCCCGTCATCGTGTTCGATGACCACAGAGGAACGGCCATGATGCATTTGATCCCGAGTTCCTTCATCTCGCCGGCCTTGAGCCTGAAGTCCGTCTGCGCATCCGTTATCAGCAAAGGGGTTCCGTAGCAGGCCAGCCAATTATAGATGCCCCCCGCCTCGATCGGCAAAACTCTATCTCTCAGTGCCTGGGCCTTGTTCCCGAACACGCCCAAGTACGTGAGGACGAGGTCGCTGCTGTGAACGACAGCAACCGAGATCGTGTCGGCCCGCACCAGGTCCTCGGCCCGTGCCGCGATCTTGACGAGCAGCGCATCCAGATCGAGGCTCTCCATGAGGTCGAGTCCCGCCGTATGAAGGAGGAACAGGTCCTTGTTCCCGCGCGACAGGCTCAATTCCCGCTGTTTCAGGGTCAGCGCCATCTGGTTGAAAGAATGGCTGAGCTTGCTGATTTCATCTCTCCCCGTTACCGGCAGGGGAACGTCCCAGTTCTGCCTGCTCAGCTTTTCAGCGGCATCGCTCAGTTTTTGGATCGGCCGGGTGATCCCCATGGCGATGACCTGGCCGAAAGCGAGACCCACCAGAAGAATCAGCAGGAGCGCCCCCAAGGCCTTTTTCATGATGAGGGCAAACCGCTCCGCGTAGCGCTGTCCCGACAGGCCGACCCGCACGTATCCGACCTTCTGGCTGCCGGACATCACCGCGAGAATGAGGTCATACACACCGGTGTCCTTCGTGTTGAAAACCGGCTCGGTCACGCTGCTGTTGCTGCAGCTCAGCGGCACGTCTTCTTTCACGGCATTCCGGCCGGAGGGAATGGTATAAAAATAAGAATCGCTGTCGAAGAAGACCTCGGTCGAACTGCGTCCGATCAGAAGCTCGCAGTCGTGATTGTACATGATGATGTAAAGCAGGTCGCTTCCGGAGGGGAGGTCTTCGTTCGCCGCGAAAGGAGAGGTGATTTTCTTATAAAGCTCGAAACGGTTTCCCGTAAGGATATCGTCTACGGTCAGGGCAGCCAGACCCTTTGCCACGAAAAGAGCCCTGCCCCGTATTTCTGCGTCAAGTGCCTTCCGTCCCTGCCAGTGAAAGAAGGCTCCCGCCAGGACGGCGACCAGGATCACCGCTGCAGACAAAAAAAAGGAAATTCTGCAGCCGATTCCTCCCCACCAGCGAGCCAGAGCCTGCCTGGCAGGTTCCGACCGTGCGGCAAATATTTTTTTTATTTGAACCATAGCGCGTGGAGGAAAACATAGTAACACAAAAGCAACTTCTTGTAAATGCAATAAAAAAGGCAAGGGATCTCCCTTGCCTTATGCCGCTTCACTCATCTTCGGGAACGCGGCCTCCCGAACCATTATACTATAGTATGCCGCACGATCCTGTGACGCCGGACGTGCCTTACGCCGATTTCGCCTTCTCGCCCGCCTTTGCCTGAGGAGCCGCATTCTGGCCGCGCTCCACCAGTTCGATGACAGCCATCGGGGCGGCATCTCCGGGTCGCGTCCGGGTTGGCACGATCCTGGTATACCCGCCGTTCCGCGAGGCGAACCGGGGTCCTATCTGCGTGAACAGGCTGCCGACGACGGCTTCATCATTGATGAAGCTCAGGGCTTGACGCCGCGCATGAAGATCGCCCCGCTTCGCAAGGGTGATCATTTTTTCGGCCAGCGGGCGTATTTCCTTTGCTTTGGCAACCGTCGTTTCGATTTTTTCATTTCTCAGAAGCGAGGTAACAAGCATCCTGAGGAGTGCCCTCCGGTGGCTCGTATCCCGCCCAAACTGTCTTCCTGCGCAACCGTGTCTCATAGAACCCTTCCCTGCCCGTAAATGAATTAAACCTCGCTCGGCTTTTCGGCCAGGAGCCGTCTTGCTTCCGCAACGATCTTATCGTCAACCTTCATTCCCAGAGATAGCCCCATCTCCGCGAGTATCTCTTTTATCTCATTCAGCGATTTTCTGCCGAAGTTCTTGGTCTTGAGCATCTCGCTCTCGGTCTTCTGTACCATTTCCGCGATAGTTTCAATGCCCGCGTTCTTGAGACAGTTTGCCGCGCGGACCGAAAGCTCCAGCTCATTCACGCTGCGGAGCAGGTGTTCGTTGAACGAGGGTACGCGCTTGATCTCCTCTTCAACGGCGGGAAGCTCTTCCTCTTCCTCGGGAAGATGAATGAAGATCGACAGGTGGTCCTTTAGCAGCTTGGACGCATGGGCGACGGCGTCATCAGGCCGGATACTGCCGTCGGTCCACACCTCGAGGACCAGTTTGTCGTAGTCGGTGTCCTGCCCCACGCGGGCGTTCTCGACCTTGAAGTTCACCTTCCGGATGGGCGAAAAAATCGCATCGATCGAGATCACGCCGATCGGTTGCCCCGGCTCCTTGTTCTTGTCGGACGACACGTATCCCCGTCCGCGCCGTGCCCGCATCTCGACCTCGAGCTTGCCGTTCTTATCGATCGTCGCGATATGCAGATCGGGGTTCAGGATCTCCACTTCGGCATCGGCCTCGATATCCTTGGCGATCACGGGACCGGGCCCCTTTGCCTTCAGGGAAAGCGTCTTCGGCTTATCCGTGTGCAGCTTGAGCCGGATTTCCTTCAGGTTGAGGATAATGTCGGTCGTGTCTTCAATGACGCCCGGAATGCTTGAAAATTCATGTTGCACCCCGGAGATTCTGAGCGAGGTTACCGCCGATCCTTCCAGCGAGGAAAGCAGTACCCGGCGTAATGAGTTGCCCAGCGTCGTTCCGAAACCGCGTTCCAGAGGCTCAGCCGTGAATTTGCCGTACGTATCGGTTATCTTCTTCGGATCGTACTGAAGTTTTTTCGGCATCTGGAAATCTTTAGCTTTTTTAAGCATGATTCCTCCATAACGGAGTGAAAGACTGATAGAATGTGCAAGAAGACTTGACAGGACCAAGATCCCGCCAAGCGCCGAAAGGTTCTGGTTCTCAGATTACTTTGAGTAGAGTTCGACCACCAGCTGCTCTTTGACCGTCGGCATGGTTGACTCATCCCGCGCCGGCAAAGCCAGCACCTTGCCCCTGAACTGGGCCTTATCGATCTCAAGCCAGGTCGGGAAGCCGCGCTTTTCGACGGCTGCCAGGGTCTGCTGGATCTGGGCGATGCCCCGGCTTTTTTCCTTCAGCTCTACAACATCACCGGCCTTCAGCAAATAGGAAGGAATGTTCACCTTTTTGCCGTTCACCAGGAAGTGCCCGTGCCGGACGAGCTGCCTTGCTTCCTTCTTCGCTCCGGCAAAACCCATCCGCTGCACGATATTGTCAAGCCTCCGCTCCAGGAGCTGCAGCAGATTGTCGCCCGTCACGCCCTTCATGCGTTCGGCCTTCTCGAAATACCCGCGGAATTGCCGCTCCAGTACACCATAGATACGGCGGATCTTCTGCTTCTCCCTGAGCTGCAGGCTGTACTCAGACTGCTTGATCCGTCCCTGTCCATGCTGCCCGGGCGGATACCCCCGCCTCGTGACCCCGCATTTATCTGTATAGCAGCGCTCTGCCTTCAGAAAAAGCTTGGTACCCTCTCTTCTGCAGAGCTTGCAAACTGATCCTATATACCGTGCCACCTGTTTCCTCCTGTTCTAACCCGTTTCTAAACCCTTCTTCTCTTTGGCGGCCTGCACCCATTGTGGGGAATCGGCGTCACGTCCTTGATGGCCACAATTTCAAGCCCCGCCGCCTGGATCGCCCGGATGGCAGACTCTCTGCCGGTTCCCGGCCCCTTGACAAACACCTCAACCTGCCTCATGCCATTTTCCATGGCTTTTTTTGCGGCTGTCTCAGCTGCCAGCTGTGAAGCAAAGGGTGTGCTCTTCCGTGAACCTTTGAAGCCTTTATTTCCTGCGCTCGACCACGTAATCACGTTTCCCGCGGTATCGGTGATCGTCACGATCGTATTGTTGAACGACGCATGAATATGCGCTACGCCATTGGCCACGTTCTTCTTTTCTTTGCCCTTCTTGGCCATTTTTCCTCCTCATCAATGACTGAATGCCGCCGGGAACACCCATCCCGGAACTGTTACTTCTTTGCCAAGGACTTTTTCTTGCCACGTCCCGCCATTGCGGATTTCTTCGGTCCTTTTCTCGTCCGGGCGTTGGTTTTTGTCCGCTGTCCACGGGCCGGCAGCCCCTTCCGATGCCTGAGCCCCCGGTAGCTCCCAACGTCCATGAGCCGCTTGATGTGCATCGTAATATCTCTGCGGAGGTCCCCCTCTATCGTATAGTCGCGATCCAGAATGCCTCGGATCTTAACGATGTCGGACTCCGTGAGATCGCTGCTCTTGACGCCTGGATTAATACCCGCTTCAGCCAGGATCTTCTTGGCAGACGACGGACCGATCCCGAAAATATAGGTGAGCGCGATCTCGATCTTCTTTTCTTTTGGCAAATCTACGCCGGCAATCCGTGCCACATTTCCTCCTGAACGACAAATCCGGGATACAGAATCCGAAACCTCCTCGATCTCGAATTTTACTATCCGGATTTAGAATTTGATTGCGATTAACCCTGGCGCTGCTTGTGACGCGCGTTCTCACAGATCACGCGCACAATTCCCTTGCGCCGGATAATAGTGCACTTTGGGCAAATTTTACGTACCGATGAACGAACTTTCATGACTCGACTTCCATCCTGTCCTGTAATTTTGGCTGCCGGCGCTACTTGAACCGGTAGGTGATCCTGCCCCGGGTAAGGTCATACGGCGTCAGTTCCACCGTCACCTTGTCTCCCGGAAGAATCTTGATGAAATGCATTCTCATTTTCCCGGATATATGTGCAAGAATCTTATGACCGTTCTCGATCTCGACGCGAAACATGGCGTTGGGAAGGGTCTCCAGAACGGTACCCTGTACTTCTATGGAATCTTCTTTCGCCATATCCTCTCGTTCGTGATCACCCGGCCGTGTCCACGGCCCGTTTCACCGCCGGCTCAATACCCACGGCCCTTCGGACGTTACTGCCACCGTATGCTCAAAATGCGCCGAAAGGCTGCCGTCCGCCGTCACGGCGGTCCAGCCATCCTGCAGCACGTAGGTTGCGCTTCCGCCCTTGTTGACCATGGGCTCAATCGCAAACACCATGCCGGGCTTGATCCTCGGTCCCTGGCCGCGCTCGCCGAAGTTAGGTATCTGCGGATCTTCGTGCATGTTGCTCCCGATACCATGCCCTACAAAATCCCGGACCACGGAAAATCCATTCGACTCCACATGCTGTTGCACGGCTGCGGAGATATCGAACAGCCTGTTGCCTGCCCGCGTCTGCGCTATTCCCTTGAAGAGGGCTTCCTCGGTTACGCTGATCAGCCGTTCGGCTTCCGGTGCAACCCTGCCGACCGGGAACGTCTTGGCCGCATCTCCGTAGAAACCTTCGACGATTGCCCCGACGTCGACACTGATGATATCGCCCTCAACAAGAGCAACATCCGTTGAGGGGATCCCGTGAACCACTTGACTGTTCACGGACGTGCACAGCGTTTTGGGATATCCCCGGTAGCCCTTGAACGCCGGAACCGCTCCTGAGGACAGGATCAGTTTCTCGGCGAACTCATCAAGACTCTGCGTGGTGACCCCGGGCCTGATCAGGGGGACTATTCCTTCAAGAACATCTGCGACGATGACACAGGCCCTGCGGATCTTTTCGATCTCCTGACGGGACTTAAGAATGATCATCGGACACCGGACGATCAGCGTCTTCCCTTGACGGAAACGCCCTTCAGGAACCCTCCGTAATGCCGCTGGATCAGATGGGACTCTATCTGTGATACGGTGTCGAGTGCGACGCCGATCACGATCAGGAGGGAAGTCCCACCGAAATAAAACGGCACATTGAAAATTTTGTAGAAGATATCAGGCAGCACGCACACCGCTGCGAGGTACAGTGCACCGCCGAGCGTGATGCGGGTCAGCACGCGGTACAAATAATCCGATGTTTTTTTGCCGGGCCGGATACCGGGAATGAATCCGCCGTATTTTTTAAGGTTATCCGCTATATCGACGGGATTGAATACAATCGCCGTGTAGAAATACGCAAAAAATATGATCATCATAACATAGACCGTTGTATACAGCAGCTTTCCCGGGGCCAATTGCTGCGCAATCGCCTGAATCCAGGGAACCTGGGCAAACCCCGCGATCGTGGCGGGGAATAACAGGATCGAGGACGCAAAGATCGGGGGGATAACACCGGCGGAGTTGATCTTGAGCGGCAGGTGCGTGCTCTGGCCCTTGTATATCCTCCTGCCCACCATCCGCTGGGCATACTGCACGGCTATTTTTCTCTGCCCGCGCTCCATGACAATGATGGCGGCGATAACGGCAACGATCAGGGCAATGATGATGAATACCATGAAATAAGCGATTTCACCCGACCGCACAAGGCCGATGGTATTGCTGACGGCGCGGGGAAAGCCGGCGACGATGCCGGCAAAAATCACGAGGGAGATCCCGTTGCCGATGCCACGCTCCGTGATCTGCTCTCCCAGCCACATGATAAAGGTGGTGCCCGCGGTCAACGTGATCATCGTCAGGATCCGGAAAGACCATCCCGGAGAATCAACGAACGCTCCGTCGCCCATTTTCTCGATGCCGACCGCCATCCAGAAGGACTGGAACCCGGAGATCAGCACGGTACCGTACCGGGTGTACTCGGTGATCTTCTTGCGGCCGGCCTCACCTTCCTTGGCCAGCGCCTGCAGCCTCGGGATGACGACCGTCAGGAGCTGGAGCACGATAGAAGCCGTGATATAGGGCATGATCCCCAGCGCGAAGATCGTGACCCGCGAGAGTGCCCCGCCGGAGAACATGTCGAAGAACCCCATCAGGCCTCCCGCTGCCTGGTGGAGGAACTGGCTGAGCGCCTCGCCCTTGATGCCCGGCGTCGGAATATGCGCCCCGATGCGATACACGGCCAGCATGAGAAGCGAAAACATGATGCGCTTCCGAAGCTCAGGGATGTTGAATATATTCTGAATGCCGGAAAACACCCTTAAATCACCTCGGCCTTTCCGCCGGCGGCCTGGATCTTGTCCACAGCGCTCTTGCTGAACTTGTGCGCCCGAACGGTAAGCTTGGTCTTCAGTTCTCCCGTGCCCAGCACCTTGAGCCCATCCTTGATGCTGTTGATCATTCCGTTCTGCTTCAGCAGTTCGGGAGTGACCGTATCGCTCGTGCTTATGGCAGCCAAGTCGCTGATGTTCACGATGGCGTACTCTTTCCGGAATATGTTCGTGAAGCCTCTCTTCGGAATCCGGCGCTGCAGCGGCATCTGTCCGCCTTCAAAGCCGGCACCCTTCACGCCGCCTGAACGGGCTTTCTGGCCCTTGTGCCCTTTTCCCGCCGTCTTCCCGGAACCCGAACCGGGACCGCGACCCACTCGTTTTGCCTTTTTTGTAGAACCTTCTTTAGGCTTTAGTTCTTCCAGTCTCATAATCGACTCTCGTCCTTAATGATGTATGATGCAGCGGCTACTGCGATTCCTCAACCTTCAGCAGGTGCGAAACCTTGTTGATCATTCCCCGTATCTCCGGCGTATCAACCCGTACGACCGAATGATTCAGTTTGCGAAGGCCCAGTCCGATCAGAACGACCTTGTGTTTTCCCGGCCGCGCGATGCCGCTCTTGACCAGGGTGATCTTGAGTTTTTTCCCGTCAGTCTTTGCCATGCCTATCCGAGCTCCTCTACGGACTTGCCCCGAAGCGCGGCCACCTGCTCGGCGCTTCTCAATTTTGTAAGACCATCGATCGTAGCGCTCACGACATTGTGCGGGTTGCTGGATCCCAGCGATTTGCACAGCACATTCCGTACACCGGCAACTTCAAGCACGGACCGGCTCGCACCGCCTGCGATCAAACCCGTACCTTCCGAGGCCGGCTTCAGCAACACCTTTCCCGCGCCGTAATGTCCGAGCACCTCGTGGGGAATCGTGTCGCCCTTCAGCGACACCGGGACCATGTTCTTCTTGGCCCGCTCCACCGCCTTCTTGATGGCAACGGGAGCCTCTGCGGCCTTGCCCTTGCCGACGCCTATCTTGCCGTGGCCGTCCCCGACAACAACCAGAGCGCTGAAATTGAACCGCTTGCCGCCCTTCACGACCTTGGCGACCCTGTTCAAGTAGACCAGTTTATCCTTCAGGCCGTCGCCTTCTTCTTCCCGTTTCTGGTATCGCTCTGCCACTGCCGCCTCCGCAATAATTACCGTTGCTAAAAATTCAGACCTTTTTCACGCGCCGCATCCGCCAGCGCCTTGATACAACCGTGATACTGGTAGCCACTGCGGTCGAACACAACATCCTTGATGTTCTTGCCCAATGCCCGCTCGGCTATGTTCGCGCCGACTTTTTTGGCTGCATCTACGTTGCCGCAATGCTTCATACCTGCAGCGACGGTCTTTTCCGTTGACGATGCCGAGATAAGTGTTCTTCCGTTGGAATCGTCTATCAGCTGCGCATAGATATGGCTCAGACTTTTAAAGACGGTCAACCGGGGCTTCGCCGCCGTGCCAAACACGTTCTTGCGTATTCTTTCATGCCTGCGTTTTCTGGCTTCCACTTTCCTGATTGCCACGGTCTCTCTCCATCCTCGAACATTCAGTATTCACTGCGGACAGCTTGCTGTCCGATGTGATCATACCGTATTCAAATTATTTGCCGCCCTTGCCTGCTTTGCCTTCCTTGCGGTGAATGACCTCGCCTCCGTACTTGATGCCCTTCCCCTTATAGGGTTCCGGCTTCTTGAGGCTCCTCAGGTTCGCCGCTATCTGTCCGATGAGCTGCTTGTCAACGCCTTTCAGCGTTATGGTCGTCTGCTTCGCATCGACGGTAGCCTTGATACCCTTGGGAATCGGATACACGATCGGATGAGAAAAGCCGAGGTTGAGCATAAGATTGCTGCCCTGCGCCTGAGCCTTGAACCCCACACCGCTTATCTCGAGGGTCTTTTCATAGCCTTTGCTGACACCGGCCACCATATTCGCAATGAGGTTTCTGGTCAATCCGTGCAGTTCACGGTAGATCTTCTGGTCCGACGGCCGCTGAACCACAAGGTGATTGTTTTCCTTCTTGACCGTGATCTTCGGGTTCACCTGCTGACTGATCTCACCCAGCGGCCCCTTCACCGTTACTTTTCCGGTTTCGAGCTTCGCATCGACCCCGGCCGGCATCTCTATCGGTTTTTTCCCAACCCTGGACATAACAGCTCCTCATCCTTAACGCAAAAGTTCAACACGTGAGAATTGTTCACCAGACGTGGCAGAGCACTTCTCCGCCCACGTTGTCCTTCTTCGCCTGCTTTCCGGTCTGGATCCCCTTCGGCGTTGAGAGAATGGCGGTGCCCAGCCCTGCCCGGACCCTCGGAATGGCCTTGTTGGCGGTATACACTCGGCAGCCGGGCTTGCTGACCCGCCTCAAGCCCTGGATGACGGGCATCTCTTCATCCGTATATTTGAGGTAGACGCGGATGATTCCCTGCCTGCGGTCTTTCACCAGCTTCACATTCTTGACATATCCCTCATCCTTCAGAATCTTCGCGATCTCTATCTTGAGTTTCGAAGACGGGATATCTACCTTCTCATGTTTCGCCCTACTGGCGTTGCGGATGCGCGTGAGCATGTCCGCTATCGGATCGGTCATCATCGATTCAAACCCCTTTGCTTACCAGCTTGCCTTCACAACGCCGGGGACCTCCCCCTTGAGCGCCCTGTTTCTGAAGCAGATCCTGCACATGTCGAATTTCCTGAGATAGCCGCGGGAGCGCCCACATAAAGGACACCGGTGGTATGCGCGCACTTTAAACTTCGGCTTCCTGGCTGCTTTCGCTATCAACGACTTCTTTGCCATGCTTCTTCCTCCAGTACATCAGTTTGCTGCCTGAACTACTTTCTGTAGGGCATGCCGAGATGACCGAGCAGTGCCCTGCCCTCTTCATCGGTCTTTGCCGTCGTGACGATCACGATATCCATACCGTGAATCGAGTCCACTTTGTCGATTTCGATCTCCGGGAATATCACCTGTTCCCTTATCCCCATCGTATAGTTGCCTCTACCGTCGAACGACTTGGACGGCACGCCCTTGAAGTCGCGAATGCGGGGGAGGGCCGCGCTTATGAACCGGTCGAGGAACTCATACATCCGTTCCCGTCTCAGCGTGACCGTACATCCGATCGGCATGCCTTCTCTCAGCTTGAACGTTGCAATCGATTTCTTGGCCCGCGTGATCACGGGTTTTTGCCCCGTTATCCTGCCAAGCTCATCGGCGGCAAACTCAAGCGCCTTGGCATTGCTGATCGCCTCGCCCATCCCGACGTTCAGCACGACCTTGACCAGCTTGGGCGCCTGCATGGGGTTCGTATAGCTGAACTCCTTCATCAGTGCCGGTATCACGACGTCGTGATACCGCTGCTTCAGCCGGGGCGTCGGCACCTTCTCGGGTGCGGCTTTCGGGGCAGGTTCCTTCCCTTCGGCCGGCTTGGATTCCTTCTTCCCTTCCTTCGCCGATGCCTTGGGTTTGGTTCCGGCCTTCGGTGCCGCCTTGGCCGCCGGCTTTTTCGGTTCGCTGCTCGTTGTCTTGTCTTTTTTATCCGCCATAATTCATTATCCTATTCGGTCTCGCCGTCATCCTTTAACCGATGCCGACCTAATCGAGGGTCGCGTTACATTCCCTGCAGACACGGACCCGCGGGCCATCACCCTGGGCCTGGCGGGAAATCGTCGTGGGTTTGTCGCACTTCGAACAAATGAGCCTCACATTGGCTGCGGCAATGGGGCTTTCCCTTTCGACAATCCCGCCCTGCCGGAGCTGCTGATTAGGCCGCGTGTGCCGCTTGATCATGTTCAGCTTTTCAATCAGCAGCCTGTTCGTGCGGGGGTAGACCGCAATAACCCTGCCCTTCTTGCCCTTCTCCTTGCCGGCGGTAACCACTACGTTGTCATTTTTTCGTATCTGCATTTTCCCAATCCTGAGCTAAAATGATCGTGGCGTCTGGTCCGGCTACAATACTTCCGGTGCCAGCGAAATGATCTTCATGAAATTTTTCTTGCGCAGCTCTCTCGCGACAGGCCCGAAGATACGAGTGCCGATCGGCTCGTTCGCATTGTTGATCAGCACCGCAGCGTTCCTGTCGAACTTGATATACGATCCGTCCTGGCGGCGGACTTCCTTGGTTGTGCGGACGACGACCGCCTTCGCCACGGTACCCTTTTTTACCTGCCCTTCCGGTATCGCCATCTTGATCGCCACGACGATCACGTCGCCGAGCGTGGCGTACCGCTTGCGGGTCCCGCCGAGGACCTTGATGCACATTACTTTTTTAGCGCCGGAATTATCGGCGACATCCAGTACCGTTTGCTGCTGAATCATATCGCACCCTCAAGAAAATAGTATGCCCTGCCGCGATTACTGAGTTGCCTTCTCGACGATTTCGAGTACCTTCCAGCGCTTTTCCTTGGACAGGGGCCGCGTCTCGATGAATCTCACGACATCGCCAACCTTGCACTCGTTCTTCTCGTCATGGACCTTGAATTTCGTGGTCCGTTTGATGGTCTTGCTGTATTTCGCATGCGCAATGCGCCGCGTTACCGCAAGAACCACCGTCTTGTCCATTTTGTCGCTGATGACCTGGCCGATATACGTCTTTCTCTTTTTAACCTCGTTAGACTCGCCCATACTTTTCCTTTAGGACCGTTTTTGTTTTCGCGATATCCTTGCGCAACGTTCTCAGACGCATCGGGTTCTCTATCTGTCCCATTACCTGCTGAACTCTCAGATTGAACAGCTCCTTCTTCAGGTCAGCCGCCTTGGTCAGAAGCTCGTCGCTGGACAAATCCCGCAGATCTTTCACACTCGTCTTCATAGTTCAGCCTCCCGGGAGACGAACTTGGTGGCGATGGGAAGTTTGTAGGCCGCCAGCCGAAACGCCTCTTTGGCCACTGACTCGTCCACGCCGCCCATCTCATACAGGACCCGTCCCGGCTTTACCACTGCCACCCAGTACTCAGGTGCTCCCTTGCCCTTTCCCATGCGCGTTTCAGCCGGTTTCTTCGTTATCGGCTTGTCCGGGAAGATCCGTATCCAGATCTTCCCCCCGCGCTTCACATACCGGGTCATCGCGATACGTGCGGCTTCTATCTGCCGGCTCGTGATCCAGCCCGGCTCCGTTACCTTGAGGCCGTACTCGCCATAACTGACCTCGGCCCCCCGGTACGCGGTTCCCGTCATCCTGCCCTTGTGCATCTTCCTGTGTTTTACTCGTTTCGGTGCCAGCATGATTACAATCCTTTATGCTTCGTCATGATTCGCCGCCGACAGATTACGCCGTCGCAGCAGCGGGCTGAAGGATATCGCCCCGGTAGATCAGGACCTTCACGCCAATCTGTCCCATGGTGGTCTTCGCTTCAAAAAAGCCGTATTGAATGTCGGCGCGCAGCGTATGGAGCGGAACACGGCCCTCGCGGTACCATTCGGTCCGGGCAATCTCAGCCCCCGCAAGCCGTCCGGCGCAGGTAATCTTGATGCCGAGGGCGCCGAGCCGCAGGGCCGACGTGACGGCCTTTTTCATGGCCCGCCGGAAGGCGATACGGCGTTCCAGCTGCAGCGCGATATTCTCAGCCACGAGCTGGGCATCGAGCTCCGGTCTCCGGATCTCCTGAATGTTGATATACATCTGTTTCCCGGTCATGGCCTCGAGGTCTTTCTTCAGCTTGTCTACCTCGGCTCCCTTTTTGCCGATGATGATCCCCGGGCGGGCAGTATGAATATTGATCTTGGCCTTCTGTCCGGCCCGCTCGATCTCGACCTTGGAAACACCGGCATGCATCAGTCGCTCTTTCACGATCTTGCGGATCTTGATGTCCTCGTGCAGGAGCGCCGCGTAGTTCTTCTCAGAGAACCAGCGAGAGTCCCATGTCTTTATGATGCCGAGCCTCAGCCCGATAGGGTGTACCTTCTGTCCCATTCTGCCTCCGTTTTGATACTACGCTGAAAGAACCAGCGTGATATGGCTGGTACGCTTCCTGATCACATTGCCGCGGCCCATGGCGCGGGCGCGCATGCGCTTCATCGTCACGCCCTGGTTCACGTATGCCTGGGAGACCTTCAGGGAATCGAGGTCTCCGACCTTCTTCTGTTCTGCGTTGGCGACCGCCGAGTCAAGGAGCTTTTTGACGATCCGCGCAGCATGGAGCGGCGTGAAGTTCAGAATGCTGATGGCATCACCCACGCGCTTACCCCGGATGAGATCTATGACCTGCCGCGCTTTGCGAGGCGTTATGCGTATGTGTCTTACTGTGGCCGTTGCTTCCATGTAATATCCTCACTCTGCCTGGCACTGC
>Ga0335081_10000651_pt1 | contig 57706 bp, 47 predicted proteins | sample Lox_Sample_35_FD_206713 | JGI IMG/M metagenome (GOLD analysis project Ga0335081, IMG submission 206713) | Soil microbial communities from Loxahatchee National Wildlife Refuge, Florida, United States - Lox_Sample_3.5 | ecosystem: Environmental > Terrestrial > Soil > Wetlands | place: USA...
CTCGAATCTATAGTGAGCAAATACCCGCAGTTGCCGTTCCCACATCACTACAGAGAGGGCGGCGCCTGCATGCTCTCGCTCTGGTGCTTCATGGGGGTGAGGACTATGGCTTGCTTTTCACTGCGCGGAGGAAGACGGCTTCACGCATTCCCCCGGTCTTTGGTAAAACCCGTATCACACGCATCGGCGAAATTGTAGCCGGATCGGGATTGAAGCTTGTCGATGCCAAGGGAAAAGAGTCAACACTTCTTCCGGGCGGGTGGGATCCTTTCGCCTAGGATTGAAGCAACGCGCCAATGGATGCTCACCACAAGGAGATAACGCTTCGCGGCGCCGCTGGACGGCTCGAAGCGATTCTTTGGAGGCCGAAAGACGCACTCGGCGTTCCTTTGGCTGCGGTACTCTGCCACCCTCATCCGCTGTATCAGGGCACGATGCACAACAAGGTTGTCTATCGAGCTGCCAAGGCTCTCGATTCCCTGGGCATTCCCGTTTTGCGTTTCAATTTTCGCGGTGTAGGAGCCAGCGAGGGGACCTACGATCATGGCCGCGGTGAAGAAGACGATGTACGCACGGCCCTCGATTACGTTGTAGAGGAGTTTCCCGGCGTGCCTTTGCTGGCGGCGGGTTTCAGCTTCGGCGCCTGGGTCGGCTTGCGCGTTGGGTGCATGGACGCCCGAGTCGCTGAATTGATCGGCCTTGGCTTGCCCATCGACGATCACAACCTTCCCTTCGATTACTTGCGCACCTGCGCAAAACCCAAACTGCTGCTTCAGGGAGAAAACGATCAATACGCCGCAAAATCCCGCTTCGAAAGCTTCGCCGCCGGTTTCCATCCCGAAGCGATTGCGGCGACTCGCGTCGTCTTTGTCCCCGGAGACCATTTCTTCAGCGGGCATCTCGACGAGATGGCCGATGTGCTGCGCCGGTGGTTGATGGACCGGCACCACAACCTGAAGCTTCCCAGTCGTTGATAGCTCGATTAGCCCTGAGGATGCGGCGAGGGCTCCGTGTTTGTCGTCGGAGGGTCGGGGGGAGACGCCGGTGGCTGGGCCTGCGGAACCGGCGCAGGTTGCGGCGGCGTAGGCTGGCCGTGCCCCGAGCCTTCTTCCGCTCCTTCCGCCGGCGCGGTATCTGGAGTGTCAACGTGAACCTGTTTCGTCAGCGCAATCTTCTCGAGAGGCACAACGTTGGGGAAGTTCTCGACGGGCGCGTCGGCTAATGCGTTCTGCATGAACTGCAGCCAAATGGGCAACGCGGCGCGCGCACCCGTCTCGCCGCGCCCCAGCGATTCTTGCTTGTCGTCGAATCCGACCCAGACGCCAGCCGTCAACTGAGGGGTAAAACCCATATACCAGGCGTCGGTAAAGTCGTTGGTCGTTCCGGTCTTGCCTGCGGACGGCCTTCCGAGCGCTTTGGCGCCTACCCCGGTGCCCAGGTTGACCACGTCCTCCAACATAGCCACCATGGTCCTCGCCACCTCTGGCGAGATGACGTCGTGCGCGACAGGCCGCGCTTCCTCCAGAAGAGCGCCATCATAGGTCGTGACGCGGCGGATCAGATGGGCGTCGATGCGAATTCCGTCGTCGGGGAAGACGGTGAAGGCCGAGGCGTGCTCCATCAGATTCAAATCCGCGGCTCCCAGCGTGATGGGAAGGTAAGGCGGCAAGGGGCTGCTGATCCCGAAGCGGCGCGCCATTTGGATGACCTGGTCGATTCCGATCTTCTGCGCCAGCTTGACCGCGGGAACGTTGCGCGAGCCAGCCAGCGCGCGGCGCAGCGTGATCACGCCTTCGTATCTTTCGTCGTAATTGTGCGGAGAGTAAGGCTGTCCGCCGCTCATTACCGTGAGCGGCGCGTCGAGAATGGTGTCGAACGGAGTGGAGCCCTTCTCCACGGCGGCAGCGTAGACATAGACCTTGAATGAGCTGCCCACCTGCCGTTGCGCCTGCGTAGCCCGGTTGAACTTGGAATCCTCGAAGCTGTAGCCGCCCACCATGGCCCTTACTTCGCCGGAGCCGTTGTCGATGGCCACCAGCGCCGCCTGAGGGCCGGGATCTTGCTCCAGAGTCACATGCGCCGTGCTCCCGCTGACGTCGCGAACGTAGAACTGCGCCAAATCGCCCACATGGAGCAACTCGCCCGGCAGATGGTGTCCGGTCCAGGCAAAATCCGGCGGCGTAAGAACCGCTCGATAGGGGCCAATCTTAATGACCGCGGCATTGTCGTCCACGGCCGTCACCAAGCCGTTGACGTAGTCGGACTTGGAGATGGGCGTATGCCAGTCGTCATCATCGTAATTTTGCAGCGAAGCATGCTGATCGCGGATTACGTTGGGAAGATCGCCGCGCCACCCGTGGCGATGATCGTAGGCGTGCAGGCCTTCTCGCACCGCCTTATTTGCCGCGCGTTGCATGGCCACGTTCAGCGTCGTGTAGACGCGCAGGCCGCGCTCGTGCACCGCCTGCGTTCCATAGGTCGATTCCAGGTACTTGCGAATCTCCTCGACGAAGTAGGGCGCCAGGTCGTTGCGAGGCGATTGTACGTTGAGGCCCAGCGGCCGTTGCTGCGCCTCGCGTTCCTGCTGCGTGGTGATCTTGCCGTCGCGCTCCATGAGATCGAGCACCAGATTGCGGCGGTCCAGGGCGCGCTTGGGATAAAGGATCGGCGAATAAACCGGGCCGCGAATCAGGGCCGCAAGCAAAGCGGCCTCGGGCAAAGTCAGCTTGCCGACCGGCCTGCCAAAATAAAATTCCGAAGCAGCCTCGAACCCGTAGTTTCCGTGCGCCAGGTAGACCTGATTGGCGTACATGGTGAAGATTTGTTGCTTGGTGTAGTTGCGTTCGATTTGAATGGCCAGCAGCGTCTCTTGGATCTTTCGGCGAAAACTCCGGTCGGCGCGGTCCAGAAAAAGCCCTCCCGCAAGCTGCATGGTGAGCGTGCTGGCGCCTTCGCGGATACGGCCGCGGGCGACGTTGCGCCAGGCCGCTTCCATCACGCGCGGGAGGTCAACGCCCCAGTGCTCAAAGAAGTGCTGGTCTTCCGTGGAAGTGATGGCGTCCCTCAGAACCGGGGGAATCTGTTCCCAGGTAAGCAGAATGCGCCGCTGCAGAGCGAAATTTCCGATCTGCTGGCCATCGTCGGAGTAGAGCTCGGTGATGACATTCGGGCGATAGTCCTCAAGCGCCCGGATTTCCGGCAGGTCGGTGGAGTAAACGAAGATGAGGCCCGCGGCGGCTCCGAGCAGGATCACGCCCGCCAGCAAGATAGCGAAGGCCAGGCGCCCGGCAAGCTTGCGCCCGCGTACCTGCAAAGTGATGGAAGGCAACATTGCGTTTAGCGCGTTTAGCCGATCTGGACTCGCCGGGACTTAGCAGATGAAAAACGGCGATCTGGGAGCAATTTCACGGCAAACTTAAGCCTGCGATTTCCCGGCGCGATGCGAAAGAAATCCTCCCGCGGTGACGGCAATCGCGAGCGCCAGCAAACCTACGTCACGCATCAACTCCCTGCCCGGGCTCACGCTGCCCGTCCCGAAGCAGCCGCAGTTGATCTCCAGCCCGCCGAGCGCCGCGTGCGTCAAGGCGATCATGAACATGACCAAAAGCCCGGTGACCGTAAGGGCCGCCCAGCGCACGCCTACCCCGATCACCAACATCGCCCCGACAAGAAGTTCGACCCACGGCAAAATCCTGGCCATCCACTCGACGATGTTCAGGGGCAACATCTTGTAGGAATCGATCCCCATCGCGAAGATAAAATAGTAGTCCCCCAGGTGCCACGCGCCGTTGTAATGAAGCTTGGTATATGCCGCATACACGAATATGGCGCCCAGCAGAATGCGACCCGGGATGAGAAACAGCCGCAGCTTGCTCGTGGAACGCGGCCGCTCGATGGCGATCGGAGTGGCTTGGCTCATACTTCAGCGCTGTTGCAGAAGGTAATCGATATACTGCTTCAGAAGCGAATAGTTGACTCCGCCCGGCGGAAGCGGCGTCATCTGCCCCTTGTGGAACACGTAGATCGTCGGCGTGCCGTTCACTCCCCGAGAGTCCCCCAGCGCCATATCCTTGGCGATGGCGGCATCGATTTGCGGCCCCTGACTGGCCTCGATCGTGCGGACCTTCTTCATATCTGTAGGTGAAATCGCAGCGGACAGCACATCCTCAATTTTGCCCGTGGAACCCCAGTCATCCTGTTTGCTGTAAAGCGTTTGTTCTGCCGTCTCAAATACGCCGGCAATCGCCGCGGCGGTGGCCCAACGCGCCGCGTCGCGCGAGTGGGAGTGCATCGATAGCGGGAAGTCGCGATGCACGTAATAAACTTTTCCGGCGGGTATATAGGTCTGCATCAATTGGCGCGCCGTTTCGAGGTAAAAATTGCGGCACTGCGGACATTGATAGTCGCTGAATACCTCGATAGTGATCGGCGCGCTCTTCGACCCCATCGCCTTAAGCGTCGTGATGTCCAAAGCGGCGGTGGCAGCCGGCGCAGCCTTACCCGCCTGGGCGCTCTGCCCAGGACGGGCGCTCGAAAGCGCCGGCAGTAGCGCCGCCAGCACAATGGGTATTACTGCCTTCACAAAAAAGCGGTTCACATGCCCTCCCTGGAAGGACGGGTACCAACGGGAATCGATATTGTAATAGGATGCCAGTTCATTTAGAAGCGTTTGGCTTAAACATTGAGTCCGCACCAATTTAGACGGCGCACGGCGCGGAAAGGCCTGTCCATCCTCTAATTGCCTTTGGAACTAGACTATCCTACACCCGATACGCGAACAAGAGACGCCCATCGCGCGGGCCGAGAGCAACACCACACGGACGATGAGGTGGAATCAGGAACGAATGCGTCCCGCCTGGCGAATTTCCCGGCGATAGTCCGGCGCGGAAATCTCTATGGTGCGGCACATCTCATAAAGCCGCGATCGTACTCGCTGCCCTAGCCGGTCGACCAGCGTATCTTCACGGGCTATGGCCAGCTTTTCGCCCGAGGGCATCCGAGGAATAACCGGCTCGGCTTCGGAGCGGTCCAGGTAGTTCGTGGTCAGCAGCGTGACCCGATTATCGTTATATCGCTTGTTCAGAATGTGCCCGATCGTATCCAAAGCCCAAGGCGAAGGCTTGCTTGCTCCGATGTCGTCGATCAATAGAACTTCCGCTTTCAGCACCGGCTCGAGCACGCCCATTTCACTGATGGGATGGTCCGGATCGTAGCTGGCCTGCAGCTCCTTCAGCAGCTCGCGATAATCGTAGAAGCGCGCGTCGTGACCGCGGCGCATCAGTTCGCGCAGCGCGGCGACCGCGAGGTGCGTCTTGCCCACTCCGCAAGGGCCCATCAGCAGAAGACCGCTCTCTCCGCTGGCCGGATAATTTCGCGCAAAGGCTTGCACCACAACCTTAGCCTGGGCCAGGCTTCGATCCCATCCGGCCCCTTCCGGCCCACCTTCCCATACGTCGATTTCGAAGTTCTCGAAGTCGCAATGTTCGTAGCGGCGAGGGATGCGCGCGCGGGCCAGATTGCGGCTGGCGCGATCCGCCTTGGAACATTCACACGGTATTGCGTAGGTCGCTTTCGGCGATCTGGCTGATGTGCCGTTCGCCGGCTCTTTGCGCGGCGCAGTGCGCTGCCCAGCGGCGTCTGCCCGTTCCACCAATTGCCAGCCCGTGCCGCCGCACAACGGGCATTGAGCCTGAACCATAAGGCGAGAGCATAGGCCGGGCGCCTTTCGCGCGCAAGCGTGCTGGGTCGTGGAAAAAATCGCAAATGTGAAAAACGCCAGGGAACGACCGGGGAGAATTAAAAACTACTTGTGCACGCGGATCGCGCGCGGAGGCGGAACGCGCACCAGCGCATCTCGCGAAGGTTTTTGCTGCGCCGTGTGCAATCCGCGGGAGAGTTCTTGCTGAACGAATTCCGTAAAAGCCTTCATCTGCCGCTGCATCTCGCCCATTTTCTCGCGCATGTTCAGGATGATCTCGATGCCGGCGAGGTTCACTCCCATCTCGCGGGTCAGGGTGAGAATCACTTCCAGACGCTCCAGGTCCGCGTCCGTGTAAAGGCGCGTATTGCCTTCCGAACGCGATGGCTTGAGGAGGCCCACCCGTTCATAAAGCCGGAGCGTCTGCGGATGAAGGTGATAGAGCTCGGCGACCGAGCTGATCATATATCCCGCGCGGGCCTTTTTCTTTGGCGCTCGGATCGGCATGGCTTCCTCCTGCTAAGCTCCCGCGCGCGCGAAAATATCCTGGCGCGGATTTTCCGGTTCCAGGCGGGCCAATTCGCGCAATAAATTCCGCACGCGCTCATCAATCGGTTGGGGCACCACGACCTGCAGTTCCACGTACAGGTCCCCACGCTTCCCGGGTTGGCGCACCGAGGGCACGCCCTTCTCTCGCAGGCGAAGTTTTTGCCCGCTGCTGGTTCCCGGCGGAACGCGCAACAGGGAACGTCCACCGAGCGTGGGCACTTCGATCTTGGCGCCGAGCGCCGCTTCGGAGACCGTGATGGGCACGACGGTGTAGAGATCGTCTCCGCGACGGTCGAAGTAGGGATGCGGCTTCACCTCGGTGATGAAATAAAGATCGCCGGGAGGCGCGCCGTGAGTCCCGGCATTGCCGTGCCCGGCAACGCGCACGCGCGATCCGCTCTGCACGCCCGCGGGAATGCGCACCTCGATCGTATCCGCTCTGCGCACGCGGCCTTCGCCGTTGCAATCGCGGCACATGGCTTGCACCCGGCCGGTCCCTCCGCACCGCGTGCAGGCGACGTTGAAGCGCATGCGCCCGGAGGTTTGCGCGACGTGTCCCGTGCCCCCGCAGGCCTCGCACGTTTGCGGCGTCCCGACTCCGCCCGTGCCGCCGCATGCTGTGCAGTTCTCCAGGCGAGAGATGGTCACCTTTTTTACCGTGCCGCGCACCGCTTCCCAAAAATCGATTTGGATTCCGTACTCGAGGTCGGATCCCGGTTCTTCTTCGGGAGCGCCCGCTCCGCCTCTCCCGCGAAAAAATTGGCTGAATAGATCCCGGAAGTTTGTGCCGCCCGAGCCGCCGAAATCGAACCCGCCAAAGTCGAAGTGCGCGCCCGGTTCCTGCTCCGGAGGGACCGCGCTTCTGCGTTCCGCATCGAAGCCGAACTGATCGTACATCTGCCGTTTCTTGTTGTCCGAAAGGACGTCGTACGCTTCTTGAATCTGCTTGAACTTCTCTTCCGCGGATTTGTCGCCGGGGTTCAGGTCCGGGTGATACTTGCGGGCCAGCTTCCGATAAGCTGCGCGTATCTCCTTCTGGCCGGCTTTGCGGCCGACGCCGAGAAGTTCGTAGTAATCCTGTTTGGTTGTGGTCGCCATGATTCTGACTCACCCGCGGCTTGCGAAGCGAAGGTTCGCCTAGAGCTTCGCCCAACGGGCGTTGAGTTCGCTCAATTCACTTTGCTCTCGCGACAGCTCTTCCCGGCGCCGGCGCCGCTCCTCGTCCAGGCGCCCGCCCATGGCCGCTTCTTTCTGATTGGCGCGCTCGATCCAGCGATCGATCCAAGCCACCTTTTGTTCCACGCTGGCGGCGTCGGAACGAAAACGCAGCAGATGCCCGCTGATCTCCACCGCTCTGGGAGGAAATTCCGCGGGCGGCGCCTGCTGCGCATCGTAAAAGAGGCGCTTCCAGTCCGCCGAGGGCGTCTCGGTCAGTTGTACCTGCACCAGATAGAAATTCTCGCGCAGCCGTTGTAGCGCGAGCGGAGGTCCCGCCCGCTTGGTGCCATCCGTCATCACCTGCTCCGTGGCAAATCTGCCGAGCGTCCGGCCAGGAGGCCATCTTCCGGGATGGCCTCCCGCACGAACGAATTCGGGTTAGTTCGGCTTCTTGGAATCGTCGACGTCGACGTATTCCGCATCGATGACGTCGCCTTCTCCGGGTTTCTTGCCCCCAGAGCTCTCGCCCTGCGGTGCACCCGAGGCTCCTCCAGGCGTTGCCCCGCCCTGGCCTCCCGCGGCGCCTGCCGCCGCGCTGGCCCGATAGAGCATCTCGGCGAGCTTATGCGATACGCTCTCCAACTCTGCAGCAGCCGATTGGATCGTCTCCAGACTACCGCCGGAAAGCGCGCTCTTGCCCTTCTCGATCGCGGCTTCCACGGGTTTAACGTCCCCCTCCGCAAGCTTGTCGCGATTCTCGCGGATCAGCTTTTCCATCTGGTAGATGCGCGAATCGAGCGTATTGCGCGCCTCGACTTCCGCCAGCTTGCGGCGGTCCTCGTCGGCGTGGCCCTCCGCCTCGCGGCGCATCTTTTCGGCCTCGTCCTTGCTGAGACCCGTTGAAGCCGTGATGGTGATCTTCTGTTCCTTGTTCGTCGCCAGGTCCTTTGCCGAGACGTTCAGGATGCCGTTCGCATCGATGTCAAACGTCACCTCCACTTGCGGCATGCCTCGCGGCGCCGGCGGTATGCCCATCAGGTGGAATTTGCCCAGCGTGCGGTTGTCCGGGGCCATCTTGCGCTCTCCCTGCAAGACGTGGATCTCCACGGAAGGTTGATTGTCCGAAGCCGTCGAAAACACTTCGGACTTGCGCGTCGGTATCGTCGTGTTCCGCGGGATCAGCACGGTCATTACGCCACCCAGCGTTTCGACGCCCAGCGACAGCGGCGTCACGTCCAGCAGGAGAATGTCCTTCACCTCTCCGCCCAGCACGCCTCCCTGAATGGCCGCGCCAACGGCAACCACTTCATCCGGGTTAACACCCTTGTGAGGCTCCTTGCCTCCGAACAGATCCTTCACGATTTGCACCACGCGCGGAATGCGCGTCGATCCGCCCACCAGGACCACTTCGTCGATCTTGTCGGCACTCAAGCCGGCGTCAGACAGAGCTTGCTTCACTGGACCAACGGTCCGCTGCAGCAAATCCTCCATCAACTGCTCCAGCTTGGACCGGCTCAGCTTGAGCTGCAGGTGCTTTGGCCCGGAAGCATCCGCGGTGATAAAGGGAAGGTTGATTTCCGTCTCCATCACCTGCGATAGCTCGATCTTGGCTTTTTCCGCGGCTTCCTTGAGGCGCTGCAGGGCCATGCGGTCCTTGCCCAGGTCGATTCCCTGGTCCTTCTTAAACTCGTCAACGATCCACTCCATGATGCGATGATCGACGTCGTCGCCGCCCAGGTGTGTGTCGCCCGCGGTGGCCTTCACCTCGACCACGCCCTCGCCTACCTCCAGGATGGAGATATCAAACGTTCCGCCGCCCAGGTCATAGACAGCGATCGTTTCGTCCTTCTTTTTGTCCAGACCGTATGCGAGAGCCGCAGCCGTCGGCTCGTTAATGATCCTCAACACCTCCAGGCCCGCGATTTCGCCGGCCTGTTTGGTCGCTTGCCGCTGACTGTCGTTGAAGTAAGCTGGGACCGTGATGACCGCCTTGCTGACCTTCTCCCCAAGAAAATCCTCCGCGGCGGTCTTGAGCTTCTGCAAAATCATGGCGGAAATCTCGGGTGGGCTATAGCTCTTGCCAAAAATGTCTACGCGCGCATCGTCGTGCGGACCGCGAACGACCTTGTAAGGAACGCGCTTGGCCTCCTCACCGACTTCGTCGTACCGCCGCCCCATGAACCTCTTGATGGAATAAACGGTGTTCTCGGGATTGGTCACCGCTTGGCGCTTCGCCACCTGCCCTACCAGACGCTCGCCAGTCTTCGTTATACCGACCACCGAAGGAGTCGTGCGTGCCCCTTCCTGGTTGGGGATAACCGCAGGCTCCCCACCTTGCATCACGGCAACCACGGAATTGGTGGTGCCCAAGTCGATGCCGATAATCTTGCTCATCTGTTCCTCCGTCGTTGCCCCGGGTGAGTGCAGCCCGGCTCGGGGCATTCTTACAAAAACGGATTCTACACATTGAGTGTATCTATGTCAAGTTATTTGATAGTGCTAGCAACTGCCGCCTGCTCAGCTAGTTGCGTTTTCCAACCAGCCCTAGCTTCACACTTGGCTCGCGCTTTTGCGTCTGGTCGCCTCCACTCTCCCACCAAGCCTCCAAAGGAGCCTTACTTTGACGATCGTGAACTGCATTGCTCCATCGTTCGTGGTCACCGGCTTCAACAACCGCCAAGATCGAGCCAAGGCTGACGACGCCCGGCAGTTGGCGAATGAAGTCCTTTGGGATTCGTTCAAAGTGAGTCGCCATGCAAGCGCGACGTCTTAGACACCTTCGATGCGACGCTTCCAAAACATGATTCATTTGCAGGCAAAGAGGCCGCTTCGCGTGTGAACTGAACTCGCCGGCGTAGGCCGAATTGATCCTCGGCGCTTCATTGACATGGGGCGAGGAAGTCGGTATCATCCCGCCTGATAAGTTCTTATTGCGGAGTGGTTTTTCCCTCCTTGCTCTAAGCTCATGAGCGGGATTCCGTAAGGAAGTTACACACAGGGTGGGTAAGCTATTCTCTGGGGAGGCTGTAGGATGTTTGGCAATTACGATACTCTAGGCGGCGACTCCTCATTCGCTGCTACGCGCGCTCCTGAAACTGAAGAGCGCGCATCAGCCGAGCCGAGCCCCTCGATGAATATGGAAACCTCCAGCCAGCAACCTGACGCTTCTTCGGCAAACGATCGGGTCTCTGCTCCTGATCATTCGCAACCCGCTGCAGAGCCACAGAGTGTCAGTACATCCCGTTCCGAAACTCCCCTTGCGGAAGCGCCTGCCGCAGCTGAGGAGCCCTCAACCGCGCCCTCCAGCGAAGAACTGAACCAGTTGATGGAGCAATATGCCGCGCCCCAACAGGCTCCCACCGAAGGAGAAATTGTCGAGGGAAGAGTTGTAGCGGTGGCCGATGTCGGCGCGGTCGTCGACATTGGCGGCAAGACCGAGGCTTTGATTCCCGCGAGCGAATTCATGGAAGCGGACCAGCCCATTCAGCTCGATCCGGGACAAAACATTGAGGTGCAGCTTACCGGCGAGCACAAGGATGGGTACCTGGTCGTTTCTTATCAGCGCGCGCGCCGGCGCCGCGTGTGGGCGAATCTCGATAAGGCTTACCACGACAAGACGACCTTAACCGGCAAGATTGTTGACCGCGTGAAGGGAGGCCTGGTCGTGGATGTGGGTGTGCGTGCCTTCCTGCCGGCTTCGCAGGTCGATCTTCGCCCGGTGCATGAATTGGATGAATGGAAGGACCGCAATATCGACGTCCGCGTTCTCAAGCTGAATCGAAAGCGCGGAAACGTGGTGGTCAGCCGGCGCGCGATTCTGGAAGAAGAGCAGAAATCGCAGCGGCAGAAACTGCTGGACTCCATCACCGAGGGGCAGGTCTTCCACGGATCGGTCAAGAGCATCACGAGCTACGGCGTGTTCGTCGATATCGGCGGAGTCGATGGCCTCCTGCACGTCTCCGATCTCTCCTGGGGCCGCGTGGCCAATCCCGTCGACGTGGTCCGGCCCGGCGACGAACTGGATGTGCAGGTCCTGAAGTTCGACCGTGAGAAAGGCCGCATCTCCCTCGGCCGCCGCCAGTTGATGCCCGATCCCTGGATCACGGTTCCCGAGCGTTTTCCGGTGGGTGCGCGCGTGCAGGGAAGAGTCGTAGGCGTTGCGGATTACGGCGCATTTGTGGAGCTCGAGCCGGGCGTCGAGGGCCTGGTTCATGTCTCGGAGATGAGTTGGTCGAAGCGCAAGCAGCACCCGTCGAAGCTGGTGCAGGTCGGCGATGCCGCGGAAGTAGTGGTTCTCGAACTGCATCCCGAGCAGCGGCGTATCTCCTTGGGCATGAAACAGGCCCAGGCGGATCCCTGGGTCGAGCTGGCGCAAAAATACCCGGTCGGTTCGCAGGTCACCGGGCGTGTCCGCAACCTTACCGAGTTCGGCGCCTTCCTTGAAATCGAAGAAGGCTTCGACGGCCTGATTCACGTGAGCGACATCAGCTGGACCGGAAAGATCAAGGATCCCGGCGAGGCGTTGAAGAAAGGCGAAACGGTACAGGCGAAGGTTCTGAAGATCGATGCCGCGAACCGGCGCGTCTCTTTGGGGATCAAGCAGCTGAACGACATTTGGGCAAATTGGTTCGCTTCCCATAAGGTGAATGACGTTGTCCGCGGGAAGGTTTCTCGCTTGACGACCTTCGGAGCCTTTGTCGAATTGGCCGACGGCATCGAGGGTTTGTGCCACATTTCGGAGATTGAGGATCGTCGTAACCGGGAAAAGAAGCCCCCCCAGCAAGGCTCTTCTTCCACGTCAGTTCTCGCGCCTGGCCGTGAGTACGATTTCAAGATCGTAAAAATCAATCCTGACCAGCACAAGATTGGGCTGAGCTATCGGGCGGCCGTTCGCCAGACCGAGAGCCGGGAGATCGAGGAGTACAGATCCTCGAAGTCCTCCTCGAAGGCCACGATCGGCGACGCCATTTTGGCAAAGCGCAGCCTGTAGTCTTCGCGGGCTTGTGATACCCTCGGCCATACAGTTCGAATTCGATTTGCTGTTTAGCGAGCGCGGTTAGGCGGTTTTTTAGCGGAAGCGTTGAAGACGGGCCCAGGAGTTTTGCATCAATGGGAGAATCGAACGCGATGAATGACGCGACCATGACCAAGGCCGATCTGGTCGAAGAGGTCATACGAACGACCGAATTGCCCCGCAAGGAATCCGAGGCGATTGTCGAAACCATATTCGACTCCATCATCCAAGCTCTGCAAACCGGCGAGAAGATCGAAATTCGCGGCTTTGGCAGTTTCCGCACGCGCCAGCGCCGAGGGCGTGTCGGCCGCAATCCCAAGACCGGGGCCAAAGTAGAGGTTCCGCCCAAGCGCATCCCTTTCTTCAAGCCCAGCAAAGAGCTCAAGGACTTCGTTAACGGCGACTCCGCTGCGGCCGCCGCTGCCGTGCCGCCTCAGGCGCCTTCACAATAAATCCCTCATCGCCATGGACTATCTTTGGACGCCCTGGCGGTACAGCTACATTGCCGCCGGCCCGAAGGATGACCGCTGTGTTTTCTGCGATGCGGCCGAAGCACATGACGACAAGAAGACCCTCATCGTCTTTCGCGGCAAAAAAAATTTCGTGATCCTGAACCGCTATCCTTACACCTCGGGACACGTCATGGTCGTTCCCTATGCGCATCAGGCAACGCTCGGGGCTTCCGATACGGAGACTCTTGCGGAGATGATGGCTATGGCCCGGCGTCTCGAGGGAGCGCTCGAAACTCTCTATCACCCCCAGGGCTACAATGTCGGCATGAACATCGGGCGTGCCGCGGGCGCGGGCATTGCCGGCCACATGCATCTGCACGTCCTGCCGCGCTGGATCGGTGACACGAACTTCATGACCACCGTGGCCGAGACTCGTGTTCAGCCCGAGGATCTCGCCACCACGTTCGAGCGATTGCACGCCGCCTTGAACCCCTGACCCGCGCTAGGCGCGTGTGCCTCTTCAACCGCGCATGGCCGCGCCCCGCATTGCGCGTGTATCCTGAACTTATGCTGGAGCTCGACCGCCAGATCGAATTCGACCCGGGCCGCGCGGAAGAGTTTTTCGCCGCGGTTCCCGCTCGCGCCGCCGTAGTTCTGATTCAGCCCCGCGCGGGCCTGGCAGGCGCGCGGCCTCTTTTGCTGCGCACCGCCGATTTGAGGAGGCGCCTGCGTCTTCTGCTGCGCGAGCCGGAAGCAAATAGCAAACGCATCAATCTGCGGGAGTATGCCGCAGGCATTCGTTTTCGGGTTATTGGTTCCCGGTTCGAGCAGGCCCTGGTGCATTGGCAACAGGCGCGAGTTCTGTGGCCGGGAAACTATCGCGAGCGCCTACGCCTTCATCCTTCACCGGTTGTAAAGCTGAACCTTGCGAACCCCTATCCGCGCGCCTATGTCACTCGCCGTCTGGGCGCCACGGGCTTGTATCTGGGGCCCTTCGCCACTCGCCGCGCCGCGGAAGGCTTCCTCGAAAGCTGGCTCGATCTCTTTCGCATTCGCCGCTGCCAAATCAAGATCCGCCGCGATCCGCAATTCCCCGGATGTATCTATTCGGAAATGAAGATGTGTCTGGCGCCCTGTTTTGGAGGATGCACCGTCGCCGAATATGCGGAAGAGGTGAGCCGCGCGGCGGATTATTTGCGTTCGGGCGGGAACTCTCTTGCCGATGCGCTGGCTGCGGAGCGGGAATCGGCCAGCGCGGAACTCCATTTCGAGCAAGCCTCGGCCTTGCACAAACGCCTGGAACGAGTCCACGATCTGCAACGGGGCCTTCCGGACATCGTTCGCTTGATCGAAGAACTTCATGCGGTAATCCTCATGCGTGCAGAGACGGAAAACGCTATTGCTGTCTTCAAGGTACACGGCGGAGAGATTGCAGACCCTCTTATCCTCGAGTTTGCCGATTCCGCGGCACAGCCGCGATCCCCCGAACAAAGGCTGCGCGAACTCCTGGAACCTGTGATCCCGCCGGGAGAGGCCGGCCCAAGCCGCTCAGGCGGCCCTGGAACTACTCTTCGAGATCGGGAGGATCACATCGCCTTGCTGGCGCGCTGGTTTTATGCGCATCCGCGTGAGGGCGAAATCTTCTTTCCGGAGACTCGGCCGGCCAGCTGGCCCTACCGCCGCATTCTCCGCGCCTGCAGGAGGCTGCTTGCGCCACCGGAGGCCGAGAAGAGTGACAACGCCAGCGGCAATACCTAGCGGGTTCCGTCACCACCTAGCTGAGCGCGTCGTTTTTCTTGCGATTTCACTTCGCAGGTGTTAGCTTCCTGTCGCAATTGGGATCCCCTTAGCGCAGGGAGAAATGGCTGACCAGACCGAACGCCGCACTTCACGGCGCTTCACTATGGCGCTTCCCCTCGCCCTGCGTCTCGATGAATCGTCGGGCCCCCGGGAAAAGCAGGGAGAAACACGCGACGTCAGCTTTCGGGGACTGTATTTCTGGACCGATCAAGAGCTCGAGCCCGGAAGCTCCATCGAATTCGTCCTCACGCTGCCCAAAGAGATCACCCAGACCCGCGACGTCAAGATTCATTGCTTCGGCCGCGTCATGCGCGTCGAACCGAATCAGAAGACGCAAGGCGTGGCCGCCCGCATTGAACGTTACGAATTCCTTCCCACATCCGCTTAAGTATCCCGCCTTCGGTTTTCTCCGGCCGCAGTACAATAGCTCGTCGAGATTCCCGGGCGAAAAAGGAATGGAGCCGCTGCAAACACACCCCAACTCCCCCATGTGGCCATGCGGCGCCTGACTCTGCTCATCAACGCCGATAACACCCTCTGGGAAAGCAACGTCTTTTTCGAGCATACCCTGGAACGTTTCTTCTCCCTGGTCGAGCCTTTCGGCTACGCGCGGGCCTACGCGCGGCACATCTTGAACGAGACCGAGCGGCAGAATATTCAGCAGCACGGCTACGGCTTGCGCAGTTTTGCCCGCTCGCTCGAACAAAGCTATATGAAGCTTGCCGGCGGCCTGGCGCACAAGAGCGCGCTCGAAGAGGTGGCTTCCATGGTCGCGGAGCTGGAGCACACCCCGCCGCGCGTGCTCGACGGCGTCCCCGAAACGCTGGCCTATCTTTCCAGCCGCCACAGAATGATTCTCTTCACCGAGGGCGAGCCCGCCGAGGAAGCCGCCAAAGTCGAGCGTTCCGGCCTTCAAGGATTCTTCGATTCCATCGAAATCGTCGCCAATAAAAGCATTCGCGTCTTTCTCGACTTGATCGAGAAACACCACATCGTCAAGTCGCATGCCTGGCTCGTGGGCAGCAACGCGCAGGAGGAGGTCAATCCTGCCTTGCAGGCGGGCCTCAACGCGGCTTTCGTTCCCCACGCCGCAAGTGCCACCCGGGAAAGCACGGAAGTTCAGAGCGGCGCCGGAAAGCTTCTGATTGTCTCCAGTTTTCGCGGGCTGCGGGATCACTTCTAGCGCCCAATCGAAAAGACGGATCAAAAAAACGCGTGCGCGCATGCCGAGACTGCGTACAGAATCGCTATGCCGCCAATATCGGGGCGTAGAAGCTCAACGCGGTGTCTCCTTGCTGCACGACGCGCTTGCGCTCCAGCTTGCCCGCCAGCATCGGCAGCTCGTTGTTGCGCCGGTGTTCCAGAATGACGCGCCCCCCTCGGGCAAGCAGTTCCGATTTGCCCAAAAATTCGAGTATCTCCTGGCACGCCCGGCGATTCGCGTACGGCGGATCGGCGAAGACGAACTCCACGCGCGCGCCGGACTTGTCCAGCCGCTCCAGCGCATCCGTTGCGTCCATGCGAAGGATTTCCGCTGTGCCGCCAAATGTCTTTCGGCTGCCGACATTCGTGGCGGTCGCAATCCCCAGAGATGCCAGGTTCCTGGAGATCAGCGCGGCGCCCGCCGGGTGATTCTCCACGAAAATGCAGCCATGCGCGCCGCGGCTGAGCGCCTCGACGCCAACGGCGCCCGATCCAGCGAAGAGATCGACGAAAATCGAGTCTTTGACATCCGGCCCGAGAATATTAAAAAGGGTTTCCCGCAGGCGATCGCTCGAAGGCCTCAAAGCCATCCCGCGCAGAGTCTCGAGTCGCCTGCTGCGAAACGTTCCCGCAATCACGCGCATGGCGCGAGTTCTCCCCAATCGGCGTTGCGCAAACTCGAAGCAACTCCGGACACGCCTTTACGCCTAGCCCACCGAAGCCAGCTGATACCGGCGTTGCCAGCCGGGATCGAGCGTCCGCAGAAGCCGCAGGCACTCTTCTTCGGTCGGATGGTCCGCCAGCGAAAATGCTTCCTGCCGCGCCAGTTCCAGCAATTCCCGGTCCCGTAGCGGGTTTGCCACATGGAACCCGATCGACCCGTGTTGCCTCGTGCCAAAAAATTCTCCCGGCCCGCGCAATCGCAAATCCGCTTCGGCAATGGCAAACCCGTCGTTTGTCGCCACCATTGTCTCCAGCCGTTCGCGCGCGTCGCCGGAGACGCTCTTCGGCGCAATCAGCAAGCAAGTGCTCTTCTCCGCGCCGCGGCCGATGCGCCCTCGCAATTGATGAAGCTGCGAAAGGCCGAAGCGCTCCGCGTGTTCGATCACCATGACCGTGGCGTTGGGAACGTCCACGCCCACCTCGACGACGGTCGTCGCAACCAGCACTTGCACCTTCCCTCCGCGAAACGCCTCCATCACCTGATCTTTTTCCTCGCTCTTCATCCGGCCATGCAGCAGCCCCACATTCATTCGAGGAAACACGCTCTTTCGCAGCCGTTCGTACTCCACCATGGCGGCCTTCAGCGAGAGTTGCGCTTCATTCGATTTCGATTGCTCGATCACTGGATACACCACATAGGCCTGCCGGCCCTTTTTGATCTCGCGGCCCACGAAATCCCAAACTCCCGGCAGATGTTCCGGCGCGGACCAGCGCGTCTCGATGGGCGTCCTGCCCGGCGGCATCTGGTCGATCACCGAAACGTCGAGCTCGCCATAGAGCGTCAGCGCCAGAGTGCGAGGAATCGGCGTTGCGGTCATCACCAGCACGTCCGGCGTCGCTCCTTTTTCCATCAGGCGCTTGCGCTGCAAGACGCCAAACCTGTGCTGCTCGTCGACAATCACCAGCCCCAGCCGCGCGAATCCGGCCGGCTCCTCCAGCAGCGCGTGCGTTCCCACCACGAGTTGCGCCTTGCCCGAGCGCATGCGCTCGGTGATCTCCCGCTTCTCTTGCGCCTTCACTCCGCTGATCAACAGTTCCACCTGGTAGCCCGCCGCCGCAAACACGCGCCGCCCTGAAAGAAAGTGCTGCACGGCCAGAATTTCGGTGGGCGCCATGAGCGCCACCTGATAACCATTCTCGATCGCGATGGTGGCCGCCTCCAGCGCCACAATCGTTTTTCCGCTGCCCACATCGCCCTGCAAAAGGCGGTGCATGGGCGTGGGCTTCTCCAGATCGGCCACAATTTCCGCGAGAACTCTTTTCTGTGCCTCCGTCGGCTTGAACGGCAGAATGCGCTTCAGCGCCTCCCGCACGCGTGGCTCGCGCACGCGAAAGGCGATCCCCGCATGGCGCTCTCCTTCTTTCCGGCGCAGCGCCACGCTGAGCTGATAAAGAAAAAACTCCTCGAAGATCAGCCGCCGGTGCGCCGGCGACTGGAACTGATTCAACAGCTCCACGGGCACGTCTGCCGGAGGAAAATGCACGAAGCGGATGGCGTCGCTGCGGCTGGGAAATCCATAGCGCTCAAGCAACGGCGCGGGCAGGCCGTCGGGAAGAACTTCGGAAAGATTCTGCAGCGCGCCGTAGATAATCCGCCGCAGCATACGCGAGCTGATGTTATCGATGGCTTCGTAGATCGGCACGATGCGGCCCATCTCGGTGGAGTCCGCCGAATCCGCGCCCAGCAGCTCGAATTGCGGATTGATCATTTCCAGTCGGCCGCGGCGAGGATCGAGGTCCGCTTTGCCGTGCACCACAATGTGCTGCCCCTCGCGAATGCGGTCTTTCAGATAGCTGCCGTGAAAAAATTTGCACGCCAGCGTCCCCGTGGCATCTCCGATCAGTAAGTGGAAAATGGCTCCCCTGCCGCGCGTAAACCGAACTAGACCCGCCTCGCCAACGGTAGCGTGAACGGTGTAGGTTCCGCCCGGCGCGATCTCCGCGATCTGATTGAAGCGAATCCGGTCCTCGTATCGAAACGGCAGGTACAGCAGCAGATCGTTCACCGTATGAATGCCGCGCGAAGCAAAGACGGCGGCGCGCTGTGGGCCGACGCCTTTGAGATATTTCACTTCCGTGGCGGAGCTTATATTCATCCGGGCTATATATATCATCGCACCGATACGGGCCGCGCTTGCATTCATGGCGGCCTATGCATAGATTGGCTGCCGGACCAATGGACCGAAGCGCGCGCGGCTTATCCGGAGAGAGCTTGTCGTCCCCACACCTAGCACAAGAACGCGGGCCGAACGTGCTGGGCCGCCGCGACCTGCAAATCCTTTTGCTTTGGCTCCTGGCCGCACTGTTGGGCGCTTTCGTTGCTTACCGTTACTTCTTCCGTGCTTTTCCCGAAGCTGCTGTCCATTTCAAGGTGACGCGAAGCGCCGCCGTTGACCTCGCGCGCAGCTTCGCCTCGGGCCAGGGTTTCCCGCTGCAGGGCTATCAGTCCTCCGTCGTCTTCAATGTGGACGACGATACGAAAACGTACCTCGAGCGCGAGGTCGGCCTCGAGCAAGCCAACCGCCTCATGTCCTCCGACGTCAGCGTTTGGTATTGGCAGGTCCGTTTCTTCCGTCCCGGCCAGCGAGAGGAGATTCGCGCGCGCGTGGACCCGAAGGGCGGAATCGTCGGCTACGAACACATTCTCGAAGAGGCCGCGCCCGGCGCCCGCTTGGAACGCGCAGACGCGATGGAGAAGGCCCAGCAGTTCCTGACGCAAACTCTCCACGTCGATCTCGCCAACTATGCCTTTCTGCCGGACGAGGCTAACGCGGTCACCAGACCCAACCGCACCGACTGGACCTTCACCTGGGAACGCCAAGGCTTCCGCGTCAAAGAGGCGCCCTATCGGCTCCAAGTGGCCATCCAGGGCGATCAACCCGGCGCCTATCTCGAATTTCTGAAAGTACCGGAAGACTGGCTGCGGTCCTATGCGCGCCTGCGCTCTTCCAATAATTTCATCGAAACGCTCGCCCTGATCCCCTACGCCGTGCTGATCGGCGCCGCTCTCTCCGTCCTGATCATGCTTGCCCGCCGCGGCCTGGTTCGCTGGAAATCCGTGCTCGCCTTGGGATTTTTTATCACCGCTCTCTATTTCGCCATGCAGCTCAACCAGTGGCCGCTGGTTCGGGCCGGGTACAACACCAACAACTCCTACGCCAGTTTCGTCGCCTCGGAGTTTGTCAGGGCACTGGTGGAAAGCCTATCGGTGGCGCTGCTCGTCCTGATCGCCTTCGCGCCGGGCGAGCCTCTCTATCGCGCAGACCAGCCGGACCAGCTTCGCCTCGGCAGCGCTTTCACCTTCGCCGGCCTGCGCACGCGCCAGTTCTTCTGCTCCGGATTTATCGGTCTTTGCCTCGCCGCCGCGCACATTGGTTACGTGGTCGCCTTTTACGTCGTGGGCCGCCGGCTGGGCGTGTGGGCGCCGCAGGATCTGCAATATTCCGATACCCTCAGCACCGCGTTCCCGTGGATTTACCCTCTGACCATCGGCATCTATGCGGCGACCAGCGAAGAGTTCCTATTCCGCATGTTCTCCATCCGTTTTCTCAAGCGCGTCACGCGCTGGAGAATTCTGGCCGTAGTGCTGCCGGCGTTCGCCTGGGGCTTTCTGCACTCGAACTATCCGCAGGAGCCGCCCTACATCCGCGGAATCGAAGTCGGGACCATCGGTATTGTGGCCGGGTGGGTCATGCTGCGCTGGGGAATATTGGCCACCTTGATCTGGCACTACACGGTTGACGCCTTTCTCACCAGCCTTTCCCTCATGCGCTCCCAGGACGTCTACGCCCGCATTTCGGGGGGCTTGGTCGGTTTCGCTGCCGCCATTCCTGTCCTCATCGCCGGCGCGCTTTATCTCCGGCACGGAAGTTTCGCGGACGAAACCGCTCTCCTCAATCGCGCTGAGCCCCTCGTCGAGCATCCTACTATTGCCGAAGAGCCCGCCACTGCCGAGCAGCTTCCTGTCTCCTACGAAGCGCTCACTCCGCGCGCAATGATCCTCCTCGCCGCGGCGGGCATCCTCGGGTTCGCTTCGCTTTGGGTGATCAAAACGCGTACCATCGGCGATTTCGTTCGCTTCCCCCTGGATAGCCGGGAAGCGGCGCTGCGCGCCGACGAAGTGCTCCGGCAACAAGGCCAAATGCCAGCCTCCTACCGCCGCGCGGTCACGATCCAGTACACCTTCGACCCGCTTGTCAATGAATATCTCCGTCGCACCATCGGTATCGAAGCGGTGAACCGCCTCTACCGCGAGGAAGTGCCCACGGCCTTCTGGACCGTCCGTTATTTTCGGGATTTGCAAAAAGAAGAATATTTCATCGTGCTCCGGCCCGATGGGACGCTGCACTCGGTCCACCACACCCTCGCCGAGGCCACATCCGGCGCCAATCTCGCCGAAGATCAGGCCCAAGCTCGCGCCGAGGACTTCCTGCGCGAAGCCAAGAAAATCGATCTCGGCCAGTGGAAGCTCGTCGAGGCGCAATCCAAGAAATTGCCTGCGCGTACCGACCACACGTTTATCTGGGAGAAGGTGCGGCCGCTCGATCCCGCTTCGTCGGGGGCCGAAACCGCGCATGTGCGCATTTCGCTCGTCGTCCAGGGAGAGGAAGTCTCCGGATTTCGCATCTTCGTCCATCTTCCCGAAGATTGGGTTCGCCGCCAGAATGCCGCCACGCTTGCGAACACCCTGCAATTGGTGCTCCTGGTTTCTCTCGTCGGCGGTTTAGCGCTGGCCATGTTGATTATCTTCCTGCGCAGCCTCAAGACGCCGTTGGTCGCGGCGCTGCCCTGGCGGCGCATAGCCCTGTGGTCGCTGGTGGTGTTGGCGGCTTCGCTCGTGAGGTTCGTTACGCTCTTACCGCAATATATGCTCACCTATCGAACCGATCAGCCTTTCGCCACCTTCATCGGCACGCTCCTGATCGGCCAGACGCTGGCCGCCTCGCTGCTTTACTCCGCCACAATTTTCCTTCTCGGATTGGCTGTCTTCTTTCTGGCGCAAGGGTACGGATTCGAACGCGTGCCTTTCGGTCACTCCCTTCCCGGAGTCTATTATCGCGACGCGATTCTGATCATGCTGTGCGGCTGGGGCAGTGTTGCCGGTCTTCGCCACCTCCGCGATCTCGTCACGGCCATTTGGCCCGTGGCGCACTACAGTTTCGCGGCACGGGTTCCGGAAGGTCTGGATGCGGCGTGGCCTGGAGTAAGTGTGCTCGCGAACGCGATCATCTTCAGCGTTTTGGCGGCGGGTATCGTCGCTCTGGCCCTGGGGTTCGCCGCCCGTCATCTCCGCGACGCGTCGATTCAGTGGTTTGTGCTTGCGGCGCTGGCGATCTTTTCCGTGTCGCGCTGGGGCAGTTCCGCCGACTTCGTGCAAACTGCGCTTCTTACTTTTCTGGAGTTGGCGGTACTCTGGTGGGGGGCGGCTCGCCTGGTGCGGCTCAATCTGCTGGGATATTTTCTGCTGGCCATGCTGTTGTCGTTGACGCCGGCAATCGACGCGCTGCTGCTCCAGCCGAACGCCTATTTCCGCACCAACGGCGTGATCTTGATTGGGGCAGCCGCCTTTCTGATCGTATTGCCGCTCGTTTTGCGGCGAGGTGCCGCGCGCCGCGAGTCGCTGCCAAGCAAGTTCGTGCCGGTATAATTGCCTATGAAGGTTCGCTAATGCGCTTTCGGGAAGAAACGGAGTCGAGAACGTCGGGCGGGATCTCCACGGCGCGACGATGGGCCGAGTACCTCATCGCCATACTCGCCGGAAATATCGTCTATCTCTTCATCGAACCGCAACTGCCAACTCCGTTGCGTCACCGCATGTTTCAAATCGATCTGGGCCTGGCTCTGGATTTCGTGATCTGCGTGGCTTTGTACGGCCTCATCCGCTTGATTCGCGGTTCCGGCTCGCGCAATGCCTAACTCTCTTGAGCCTCGGCGATCTTCTTGTCCCGCCGCGATCCCGGACTGAGGAAGTAAAGCAAAACTCCCAGCAGAATAATTCCAATCCCGATCGTCATTTCGTTCGTCGTGCCTACCTGTTCGCTGCGGTTCCGCACCAGGCTCAAAACGAGCAGCGCCGCTGGCGGCGCCGTGATGAGAATCGTCGCCAGTATCCCTCCCGGTATCCGGTAAGGCCGCGGCAAGTTCGGTTCCCGGATGCGCAAAGCGATGAGCGCGCCGAACTCCAGCAGAATACTCAAACCCGTCAGCAGCACGTCGAGGATGAGCAGCCGGAAAAAGCCGAGCGGCAGGCACGCCGCCCAGGCGACCGCGCAGGCGATGATGGCCACCCACGGAGCGCCGGTTTTGGGGTGATGCCGCGTAAACGCGCGCGGCAGATATCCGTCGCCCGCCATGACGGCCGGCAGCCTCGTGAACGAAAGCATCAAGCTCCCGAACGTGCCTACGGCGCCGATCATCCCCGCCACGGCAATCGCCAACGCCAGCATCGTGCCGCCCAGCGCTTGGCCCGCGTCCACCCAACTGCCCGTCGTCCACAATCCAGGATCAAGCCGCGCAAAGGCGACCGCGATTACGGGAAGCAGATAACTGGCGATCACCAGCGTCACCGACCCGGACATTGCCAGCGGATAAGTCGTTTGTGGGCGGTCGACCTCGTCCGCGATGGTGGATAGATTGTCCCAGCCCATGTAGTTCCACATGGCGATAACGATCCCGCCCTCCAGATCGAGCGGCGGGAGTGCCGCCTGCGATTGCGCCTCTGACCTCCGTGACAGCGCCAACAGGACCAGCGCCGCGAAGGGCAAGAAGAGCAGTACGTTCAGCCCGATCGACCCTTCGCCCACAGCCTTTGCGCCGAGGATGTTCCAGCCCGCGCACACCGCGATGAACGCCAGCTCCAGCGCAATCGCGCGGTAGCCCGTAGCGAATTGCGGGGCGAATCGTTCCAGGTAGGCGACAAAAAGGGTCGGATAAAGCGCCATCTCGAAGACGCTGCCGGCGAGCGTCAGCCACGATTCCTGAAAGCCCCAGAACGGCCCCATGCCCCGCCGCACCCATACATAAAATCCGCCTTCGCAGGGGAGCGCAGCCGCCAGTTCGCTTACCATGAGTGCTGTCGGAATGCTCCAAAGCACCGGCGTGATCAGAAGGATGAGGATCGCCGCGCGATAACCCGCCTTCCCAATCAGGTCCTCAAGCCCGTAGGGTCCCCCCGCGACCATGAAGTAGGTCGCGGCGATGAGCGGCAAGAGAGTCAGCTTGCGCCGCCGGCGCGCGGACGTGCCCTCGACAAGGGAAGCTCGTGACACGCTTTGCTTATACCACAATGCTGCCGTTCATCCTTTTCCCTTTCCTTCATGTAAGCCCTGCAAATTCAACGAGAAAAGCGCATGCTTACGTTTTGCCCGCTCGCTGCGTCTAAGCTACTGAGGTTTATAGTAGAAGTAATGTCGCGCCGGCATTGTGTCGGCCATTCGAGGCTCGCGTCGCCATGTCGTCCGAAGCGATAGCCGATTCACAGGGGAGGACGCTGGGAGCGCCTGCGCTCCGTAGCGAATCGCTGTCCGCCGCTGATGACCGCATGCTCATCGAGCGAGCTCAGGCGGGCGACCGCGCTGCTTTCGAAATTCTTGTGCAGCGCTACGACCGCCAGGTCTTGCGGCTTGCCCTCAACGTTTTGGGCAGCGCCGAAGACGCGCAGGACGTCTACCAGGAAGCATTCCTGAAGATTTACCGCAACCTGCCGCGCTTCCGCTTCGATTGCGCTTTCTACACCTGGATCTACCGCATCGTCACAAACGTTTGCCTCGATCACCTGCGCCGCCGCCGCAGCCACCCGGAAGATCAGGCGCCCGTTATACGCGCGGATTCCTCCGGCGAGCGTCCTTCTAGCGATTTCTTCGATCGCCAGCAAGCTGCCGGCAGTGGAGAATCCAACCCGGAGCGCCACCTTCTCGGCCTGGAGATCGGGCACAAAATTGAAGCCGCCCTCCAGGCGCTTTCGCCGCGCGAACGCATGGTCTTTGAGATGAAGCACTACCAAGGACTGAAGCTGCGCGCCATCGGCGAAGCGCTGGGCACCACCGAAGACACGGTAAAGAACTCCCTGTTCCGCGCCACGCATAAGTTGCGCAGCCAATTGGCAGGATTGAGGTAGACGGGTCATGTTGCCGGAGCTCAATTGCGCGAATTTTGAGGATCGCGCCGTCCTGTACGCGGCAGGTGAGCTTTCCTCCGACGAGCGCGCCGCGGTCGATGCTCACGTGAAGCAGTGCTCGAGCTGCGCGGCGATTCTTTCGAGCGAGCTCGAAGTACATGAGGCTCTGGCTTCTCGTGTGCAGCCCGCCGATTCTCTCGATCGTTCCGAACTCTTGCTCGCGCGCTGCCGCAGCGAGCTTTTCGAGGCTTTGGACGATGCCGCCGCGCGGCCCAAGCGCCCGTGGCGCTGGGTCACGGCTTTCCGCCACGCCTTTGTCTTTCATCCCGCCTGGAGCGCCGCGGCAATGTTGATTTTGGGAATCCTGGCGGGCACAGCCGGCCGGGAGTGGTATCGCCAACTTTCCGTCCCTCCCCCCAGCACACCGGTCGTCACCGTCTCCGCGCCCGCTCCGATCACCCAGCAGGATCTCGAGAAGATCGATCTCGATGGAATTCGGGTTGACCCGCAAACCGACCCGGCTGCCCCCAAGGTGGAATTGCAAGTGCGCTCGCCCAAGCCACGCGTCATGCAGGGCACCCCTGACGACGCCGAAATCCGCCGCGTGCTCGCTTACGTCGTCGGACACAGTCATCAATTCGACGATGGAGCGCGCCTCGATTCCATCGACGCCCTGCGTCCCAGAGCCAAGGATCCTCAAGTACGCGCCGCCATGAGCGAAGCCCTTCGGCACGATCCCAATCCCGCCGTGCGTTTGAAGGCCATCCAGGCGCTTCGTGGAGTAGGCTCGGAGCCGGACGTGCAGAGCGCGATCCTCGCGGCTCTTGCGGGCGACGATAATTCCGGCGTCCGCATTCAGGCTTTGGATTCGCTGTTCGACGAAATGACCGCCGGCGATTTTTCGAGCGCGCCCTTCGACGATCGAGCGGTCAGCGTCCTGCGCGATCGCATGCGCAACGACTCCAATAGCTACATCCGTTCGCGCAGCGCCGACGCTCTCGGCCGGCTGGCGTCGCTAGACGAAGACGCACTGTCATCGGGAGGGCGTCATCCTTGAGACTCCCCAAGACGCCCGGCCACTTCGCGTGTTCCGTTTGTCGGAGCCTCGTCGCGATAGTGCTTTTCGGTCTCGCTTCGGTCTCCGCTCTAAGCGCTAACGCAACGAACTCCTCTCCAGACTCCGAGAGCGCGCGGAATCTTTCCCTCGGCGGCACAATCCCTACCACCCAGGGGCTCCATCTCACCGTCGAAGCCGATTGCGGCGACGTGCAGATCTTCACCGACGCTGCGAGCGAGGTGAGCTATAGCGTTCGTCTCGATTCAAAGACGGCAGCCAAAGACGCCGCTCTCCTCTCCGATTTCTCCGTCATCGCTCACCAAACCCCTCAGGGTGTTGAGCTCATCTCGCGTGCATTGAAAGAAACCTCTTGCCGCCGCCACCTGATCTACGAAATTCATGTGCCGCGCCGTTACTCCTTGAACGTCGCCATTCAGTCCGGCGCAATCACCGCTCAGAATATCGAAGGCCGCGTTGCGTTCGTCACCGGAGGCGGGGACATTCACCTGGGCGGCGTGGCAAGCGCAGATCTCCCGGCGCCCACGCCCAGAAATTCAGCTTTCGCGGCTCGATTGGAAACAGCCGGCGGCAATATCTCCGCCGGGGATATAGCCGGTGGGCTTCGTGCCGCGACGGGCGGCGGCCAAATTTCCGCCGGGAACGTGCGCGGCCCGGCCGTGTTGCGTACGGGGGGCGGCGAGATTCGTGTGGGTCACGTTTTCGGAGCGGCCCGTTTCTCGACCGGCGGCGGCAATATCAGCGCCGCCAAGATCGACGGCGGCGTTTGGGCGGAGACGGACGGCGGCACAATACACATCGGCAATGCCCGTGAATCGGCCGCCTTCACGCCGGAATTTTCCCGAGGCGATGAGAATGCACCCGACATGCCCGCGCTACATGCGCGTTCTCAAAATGCAGCGGTTCTGCCCTTCAGCGACGGGTCGGATATGGGCCGGTTCGCGCGCATGTTCGATGCTCTCTTCTGGGGAGGCATTCGCGTCGATCCCGCGGAAGAGCAGAAGCATCTTGTCGCTTCGGTTCTGCCGGCCTATCCCGAAGTCGCGCGCCTCGCGGGGATCGAGGGAGACGTCACGCTGCGCATTCTGATTGGCCCCGATGGAATCGTTCACGACCTTCGCGCTGTCCTGGGTCCGCCTGTTCTGGCCCGCGCCGCGATGCGCGCCGTTGAGCAGTGGCGCTACGCCCCGGCACTGGTGGACGGGCATCCTGTCGACGTCGTCACTTCCGTGACGTTCGCCTTCCATTTGCATTAAGGGCTTCCGGCCAAAGGCCGGGCGGGTGCTGATCTTACTGCCGCACGATGACGACTTTGGCGGCGGGGACTTCCAGGCGCATCAGGCGGAATTTCGCGTCGAAGTAGAGCTCGATTTCCAGATCGGTGGAATGCACGCGCAATGCTTCCAGGTGCGCGCCGTCGACTGTCTGGGCTCCGATAGACTCCACGTCGATGCTGCCGGGGGTCGCGTCTTGCGGGATGAGCACAGGAAAGGTTTGCTTCCCTTTGGCTTGCCAATCGTAGATCCTGCCGAAGATCGCATATTGAGCGTAGAGATTATTGTCGAGCACGGCCACTCGGGGCGAAGCGAATTTGAAGTCCTGCTGGATAGGCTGTTTGCCTTCGGAAACGTTGATCGACGTTTTCGCTGCGCCGTCTTCGAAATTCACGCTCCCCGAGGCTTTCTTGCTCCCGTCCGCGCTCCAGGTGTAGCGCTGCGGCGTCCCGTCCGCGGACATGCGCAGTTCGCCCGAAGTGCGCGTTTCCGGACTGCCGGCCACCCGGAACACCGTCTGCTCCCGCAAAACCCAGGCACTTCCGGCTGCTTCCAGATCGAACTCCTCCGAACCCGCCTCGTTGCCTTGGTACAAAATGCGGAATTTTCCCTTATCCGGGGTGAAGCTCGCATCCGTCGCGGGGCGGGGATGGGGCAGCAGAGTCTTCGGCGCCGCCATCACCAACAGGCCGGCAATCCCCAGCGGCCACAGCAGAAGGTGAAATTTCATGGCTTCTCCCGTCGTGCCGAGAATTCTTCATCCAAACTCGCTAGCCGCTTGGCGAATGGCGGCAGAGCCAGAATTTGCGCTACAACCCGCGCGGGATCGTCCCCGCCGCCGACGCGATAATCGGCCCGCTCATAAAAAGGCAAGCGCGCGGCCAGCAGTTCGCGAAAACTGACCTCGTCCCGGAACAGCGGACGATTGCTCACCGTCGCGCAGCGCGCCAGGAGCAGCTCGAACGGGCAATCCAGCCACACCGCTACGGCTCCAAAATCCCTAAGTCTCTCCACGATTCCAGGCTGCGCGTAAGTGCCGCCGCCCAACGCCATCACCGTGGACTCTCCCGATTCCGCCACCCGTCCCAGGGCCTTCTCGAGCTCTTCGTGTTCGATCTCCCGGAATGCCGCTTCCCCTCTGGTTTCGAAAATCGCGGGAATGCTAAGACCGGCATTCTGCTCGATTCTCGCGTCCAGATCTTCGAAACGCCAGGCCAGTTGCCGGGCCAAAAGACCTCCTACCGTGGTCTTGCCGCAGCCCATGAATCCCGTCAGGCACACCAATGGACAATCGGAGCGCTGTCTGGCTATGACGTTGAATTGTGCTGAGGATGCGGGCGACACCGGCGCGACGTCTTACTCCCGTTTCGAGATTTTGATTGTGCCGTTGAAGGAGGAGAGTTCGACTTTGGCTCGCCCGTCGTTCATGCTGCCGAAAAGGCTCTGCGCCATTCCATTCCGGGGCGTCTGCGCCGGCATGTTGTGGCGGTCCGGAACTACCGGCGCCTGATTGATCACATGGCCGTAGAGCGAAGTCGCTCTCACGTCGAAGGAATCGGTGCTCGAAAAGCGCACTTCGATGGTCCCGCTGTAGTTCTTCAATACGTAAATGCCGCGATTCATGAAGCCGCCGTCGAACAAAATATTCCCGGAGGAAGTTTGCACCCGCACATTGTCCATGGTCGGCTGCAGCAACTGGAAATTCCCGCTGATGGAAGTGGCGTCCAGCCGGCCCGCGCAGCGCGTACACACCGTGGATCCTCCGATGCTCTTGATCATCATGTAACCTTCCACGTCCTGCAAGGAAAGGTCGGCGGCCACGGTGTCGAAAGACATATCTCCATGCACGCTGTCCACCGTTACGTTTCCCGAATCGCTGCGAACTTGCAGTTCGGACTCGGTCGGCACGCTGATCTCATAGTCCGCGCGCAACGCATCCGGGCCGGCGTTTTCCGAAATCACGTGCGTGGCGATCTCGATGCGATTGCCCACCTGCTCGGTGTCCACCTCCACGCTCGCGCTCGCCTTTTGCCCGGCGACCATCACCTCGGATTTGTCCCAGGCCCTTACCTGGATTCGCCCGGTGGCATTTTGCACCGTGATTACGGGCTTCCCTTGCACGTTAAAGTGCCGCTCGAAGCGCCGCGTTTGCGCTCCGGCCGAACACACCAGCCCCAGCGCGATCAGCATTGTGCTGGCCCCTTGGGACCAGCCTGAATTTACTCCGGTCTTCATTGTCCCTCCGACTCGCTGCGGTCCATCGCCGTCGCTAACAAGACAGCCTTCTGCTCGTAAGCTTCGTACAGATAATCGCGGGTCATTTCGTCATTCGGCTGTTCGCGAACGGATTCTTCACACACAGCGATGAGATTGTCAACAATACCGAGATTCTCGCGCAACGAAGTGGCCAGCACGGGGTTCCGCTCCGGCAGCGACGCGAACACCCGTTCCAAGTCCCCATCCAGCGTTTTGCTCAAGTCCGCCGCCACCAACTTCTCCGTTGCGCCCAACTCCTTCGTCGCCCCCGCCACGCTGAAATGAGCCGGCAGCAGGGCAGCACGGAGATCTCTTCCCGCGGGCGCATTCGCCTGGAAAGTCGCGAGCATGCCGGCAATCAGCAGCAAGGAGATCGAAGCGCCTGCCAGCGCCCATCGCGGCGCCGCGCCAAACCAGGTTGCCCACCAGCCCGCCCCCGCCGGCCTGCTTTGGATCAGTCCTTCCGATTCCATCTGCACTCGCAACGAAGTCCACAGATGCTGGGGCGGCGCCACCTCTTCGCTGCCCCATTCCATTCCCGCGGTCCGAATCGCCTCCAGATCGCTCCACAGCAGGCGGCAATCGGTGCAACGGTTCATGTGCGCGGTAGCCAGCGCCGGCAGCGGTCCATCCGGCTGCTCTTCCAGCATTCTCTCGAACTGCGCACATTGGTTTGAGCTCATCGCATATCCTTCCGCGTACCGACCTGTTTTACTTCGTCACGCGCTAATCGCCGCCGCCCGAACTGCCTTTGGCGGCTTGCCGCTGTTCTCGCGCGCGGTTGCGTTCGAACTCCTGCAATAACTCCCGCAGCCGCATGCGCGCCTTGTGTAACTGTGATTTCGAGTTGCCGATCGAGCACTTCATGATCGCGGCAATCTCGTTGTGTTCGTAACCCTGAACGTCGTGGAGCACGAAGATGGAGCGGTAACCTGGCGGTAGCTGCTCGACAGCACGTTCAAGATTTACCCGGTCCACGGATCCCGCGAGCCGCAGGTCAGGTCCTCCGATATCCTTGCGTGGCCCTCCGGCCTCTTCGTCTGGCTCGGTTGTCTCTTCGAGCGAAGTCTCCGCAAGCGTCTTCTTGCGAAGCTTCATCAGTACGATGTTTACCGCCAGGCGATGCAACCATGTGGAGAATGCCGACTCACCCCGGAAGGTTCCGATCTTACGAAAAAGCTGCAGGAAGGCTTCTTGCGTAAGATCTTCCGCTTCCGCCGTATTCCCCACCATCCGCAGGCAAAGCGCGTAGACCCGCTGATTGTGCAACCGATAGAGGCGCTCAAAGGCCTCGGCGTCGCCGTGCTGTGCCCTTTGAATGGCCTCCGCTTCACTTACCTCGCGGATCTCTGTTGGTCTCGTTCGGGCCACGTGTCCCGTCGGGACGCATCAGCTACTATCGATGCCGTCCCTGCTCCCCAAGGTTGTCTCTTCCTATTGCCTATTATTATCTCTCAGGCTCGGGGGTTCTTGGCTCTTCCGTAAAGAGCGGTGATGGGCAGGCCGTTCGGGCGCGGGCGCTACAGCTGCCTTTCGGCAGGCCGGCTCCATTTTGGCCAGCATTGGTGCGGGGCGTCGATTCTTATGGCTTGATGGCTCGGGAGTTAGCGAGAGAATTCTCTGCCAGAAAGCGGTTAACTCCTCGGTCGGCAGGACGCAAAAGAACGACTTTAGAACCACGGTCGTTTCGCGAAGGCTCGTGTTCAGGTCGTAGTCCAGGACCTCCAAACGGGTCCACTGCTTTCGCCACGATAACGCCACGCCTTCGGCGATCTCCCGGGCCGTCCCCCGGGCCTCCCGTTGCAACCCGGCCACAATCTCCTCTAGCGCGCCGAGTTTCCGGAAGAAGCGGGTGCGCGCCCGAAACCGCACCAGCGACATCACGTTGTTGGCCCGGGCCACTTGCTGCGCCCGCTCGCTTCGAAAAAAGCGCGGCCGCAGCGGCGCTGTATTCGGGAATGTTCCAAACTGCCGGCTGTGTTCGTGAAGCGAGCGCAGAATTCCCCTCAGCCGCCCGGCTAATCGGTCGAAAAGTTCCGCGAACATGCGCGCCTGGTCCCGCGCCGGCGCCAGTTTGCCCTGGCGGCATAGGTTGAAGGCATCGTTCAGGCTGACGCTCAGTATCGCGTAGCAAATTTCCAATTCGCTGCGGGTGGCGTCGAACAGGCGATCCTTCTCCTCCGGCAACCAGGCGATCCAGTCTTCCTGGACGCTGGTTGTGGGGCGGGGCCCGCGATTGGCGAATGCACCGTCCAATCCGCACCTCCTGCGGGGAACGCGATGATATCACAGCCTCTTGAGCCCACGCCCTTCCTTGACGCTCGGAGAAGCCCGTCGGTATACTTCCTGGGCACAAACGGAAAGCCTCCTTGCCCTTCGAACCGCTCGATCAATACCTTCAACGGAAGAAGAAGCTCGCCGAAGTCAACGCGCTCGGCGACGATCCCTACCCGCACAAATTCGAGCAGACCTCCACCCCGGCGCAGATTCAGGCCGCCTACGGGGCCAGCGATACCGCCGCCCTCGAGGCCCAGCGAGTCAACGTCCGCATAGCCGGTCGTATTTTGACGCTGCGCCTGCACGGCAAGACGGGCTTCGCCCACATTCAGGGCGACGGAGGCCGCCTGCAGATCTACGTCAGGCTCGACGCTGTTGGCGAGCGCGTCTTCCGTCTGTTTCAACTGCTCGATCTGGGCGACATCGTGGGCGTTTCGGGGCACTTGTTCCGCACCAAAACGAATGAACTGACCGTCTGGGTGGAAACGCTGACGTTGCTTTCCAAGGCTTTGCTGCCGCTTCCGGAGAAGTGGCATGGGCTGGCCGACGTGGAATTGCGCCACCGCCAGCGCTACGTCGATCTCATCGTCAATCCGCGCGTCCGCGAGACGTTCTTCCGCCGCGCCGAAATCCTGCGCGCCTTGCGTGCCTTCTTCGATTCCCGAGGCTATATCGAAGTCGAAACTCCCATGATGCAAACCATTGCCGGCGGCGCCGCCGCTCGCCCATTCATCACCCATCACAATACGTTTGATCTTGATCTCTATCTGCGCATTGCCCCGGAGTTATATCTGAAGCGGCTGTTGGTGGGAGGACTCGACCGCGTCTACGAGATCAATCGCAATTTCCGCAACGAAGGCGTTTCCACCGAACACAACCCCGAGTTCACCATGCTCGAGTTCTATCAGGCCTACAGCGACTACCGCGATCTCATGTCGCTCACCGAGGAGTTGTTCGCTTCTCTCGCGACAAAGATCTGCGGCTCGCCGCAAGTCACTTTCGGCGAACTCCAGCTCGATTTCAGCCGATGGCAGCGCCTAAGCATGCGCGAAGCCATTGTCTTGCACTGGCCTCCGGATGCCGGCCCGGCGCCGTCGGTTGCGGACTTGGCGGCTCCCGGCGGTCCCCGGGCCATTGCGGAGCGTTATAACGAATGGCTCCGGCGCGAGGCTTCGCGTTCGACATCCGTAGCGCCCGCAAAACCGCTGGCTCTCACCTCGATGTCCGATGGCGAAATTACCGGCCTGCTCTTTGAAGTTTTGGCCGAGCCCAAGCTCCTCCAGCCCACTTTGCTTTACGATTTCCCCACGGACATCTCCCCTCTCGCAAAATGCCGTCCCGACGATCCCTCCATCGTGGAGCGCTTCGAGGTTTACGTCGCGGGTATGGAATTGGGTAATGCTTTCTCCGAGCTGAACGATCCCGAAGAACAGGAGCGCCGCTTCCGCGAGCAGGTTGCGCGCGGCGGCGAAGAAGTGCCGCGCGAAGTCGACCTGGACTATATCCGCGCTCTCTCTTACGCTATGCCGCCGGCCGCGGGCATGGGCATCGGCATCGACCGGCTCACCATGCTCCTCACCGACTCGCACTCCATCCGCGAAGTGATTCTTTTCCCGCTCTTGCGTCCCCAGGCGCCCCAAACACCCGAGACACTCCCCCAGTCCCAAAAGGAACACAAGCCATGAAGTTCGCCTGGCTCGTGGCACGGCGATATCTCCGATCGCCCAACCGGCCCGCGGTTCTTCGCCTGGTGACCGTCCTGGCTGTCGTTGGCGTTACCGCCGGCGTGGCCACCCTGGTGATCGCGCTGGCCATGAATAGCGGCTTCCGCGTCACCATGCAGGACCGCTTGCTCGGCGTCACCGCTCACGTGAGCGTCTCCCGTCCGGGCTCCGCCGCTCTCGGCAACTATGGCCAGCTCGCCGAGCGCCTCAGTCACGTTCCCGGCGTCAAGGCAGTCGCGCCGGCGATTTACATCACCGTTCTGCTCTCCTCCGGCGGCCGGGCGCGCGGCGTCGTTGTCAAAGGGATCGACCCCGCGCTGGAACCAAAACGCAATGAAGCCCTGCAAAGGATCGTCGCCGGCAGCGCCGGCTTTGCGCCCACCTCCGATGGCTTCAACTCCGTCGTCGTGGGCAAACTGCTGGCCGACGACCTGCAGTTGAAGCCGGACGACTACGTCACGCTCACCAGCCCCGCCGGCCACATGACGCCTTTCGGTATGATCCCGCGTTCGCAGCGCTTCCACATCAGCGGCATTTTTGATTCCGGCTTCTACGATTACGACGCGAACTGGGGCTTCGTCTCTCTGCCCGCGGCGCAAAACCTCGCCGGCGTCGGAGACGTTGTGAACATTCTCGAGTTCCGCATCGCCGATGTGGATCGCGCCGAAGAGATGGCCGCGCGGCTCAAGCAAGAGGCCGGGCCAGGCTACGTTACCTCCACCTGGATGGACGAAAATCGCGCTCTGTTTCGCGCTCTGCGCCTGGAGAAATTAGTCACGGCGCTATTTATCGGTTTGATAACGTTTGTTGCCGGTTTGAATATTCTGGTGGTCCTGGCCATGACGGTCAGCGACCGTGCGCGGGATATTGCCGTCCTAATGGCCATGGGCGCGAGGCGCCAGCAGATCCGCAGAATTTTCGTTTTGCTTGGAGTTGCCGTCGGCGGCTTTGGCACGGCGCTCGGCCTGTTCGCGGGCTATTTCTTCGCCTGGGCCGCGGGAACCTATCGGCTGATCCCCCTCGACCCCCAGATCTACTCCGTTCCCTTCGTGCCTTTCCAGCCCAACCCCGGCGACGCCTTGTGGATCGCCGCTGCCGCCCTGGCGATCAGCGTCGCCTCCACGCTCGTTCCTGCCCGGTCCGCCTCCCGCATTCAACCCGTCGATCTCCTGCGATATGAGTGACTACAGGCTCCTTCCCGCCCAATTACGGCATCTGGTTTTGGCTCGCCGCGTGCTCCTCTAATTGGCCTGACGGCGCCGCCAAGTGCATTGCCGGGCCTGGCTTCCCGGGACGGGCCTTTTTAGGCTACCCAATCGCCGTGAATGCAAGGACTTGTGACCAAGCGTTTTGGGACCGATAATGAATCTTTGATGGTGGCGGCAGTTTGTGGGAGAAAAGGGGAAAGAGTTTGGAGTACCAATGCCATGAGATGGGAGCGACCAAATCCCTTAGAAAAGCGATCTTGCAGGCAAATTGGGCATCAAACGTAGTGATGACACTTATGTAATTGCGCCATGGCCAAAAGCGAACCCAGCGTAGCGATCGACGAAGCAGAAGCCTTCGAGCCCTCGAGCGGGGCTTGCCTCGAAGCCCGCGCTCTGCGCAAGGTGTACGGAAGCGGGCCCGAGGCCATCACCGTTTTGGACGGAATCGATCTGGTGCTTCGCCCGGGTGAAATGGTCGCCATCGTTGGACCCTCCGGCTCGGGCAAAAGTACTTTGCTGCATTTGCTTGCCGCGCTGGACACCCCAACGAGCGGTGCAGTATACTTCGATACGAAAGCGTTGGGGGCGCAGCCAAGCGATTCGCTCGCGGAGTTCAGAAATCGGCGAATCGGCTTCGTGTGGCAACGGCATCACCTGTTGCCCGATTTTACGGCGGCCGAAAACGTAGCCATGCCGCTGCTGCTGCGCGACGCCAGCCTTAGCGAGGCCCTTGAGAAAGCCGATGAATCGCTCGCCGAAGTCGGGTTGGCCTCTAGAGCGCGGCACAGGGCTGCCGATCTGTCCGGCGGGGAGCAGCAGCGCGTGGCCATCGCGCGCGCTCTCATCACCAAACCGGCCGTGCTGCTGTATGGAATTGATCGAGCGCTTGCACCGGAAACACCTGCTGACTTCTATCCTGGCGACTCACAACCCTGCTCTGGCTAAGCGCTGTGGCCGCGTTCTGCGGCTGGAACACGGTTTGCTCCAGTCCGACGCTGCATACCAACAGGCCCCTTTACCGGTAACGGAGGGAGAAAAGAGCTGACCCGTGTTTGAACGCTATACCGAAAAGGCCCGGCGCGTCATCTTTTTCGCGCGCTACGAGGCCAGTCAATACGGAAGCCCGTACATCGAGACGGAGCACCTGTTGCTCGGCTTGATGCGCGAAGATAAAGCGCTGGCCAATCGATTCCTGCGGACGCACGGCTCCATCGAGTCCATCCGCAAGGAGATCGAGTCCCGCATCACCATTCGCGAGCGCATCTCTACGTCCGTCGAAGTCCCTTTGAGCCAGGAGTGCAAGCGCATCCTCAACTACGCCGCCGAAGAGGCTGAACGTCTCGGCCACAAGCACGTCGGTACTGAACATCTTCTGCTCGGCATCCTTCGCGAGGAAAAATGCTTTGGCGCCGAGATTCTCACCGAACGCGGCTTGCGCCTGTCTGCGCTCCGGGAAGAGCTCGCCCGCAGCGCCGGCGAAAAAGTCCAGGTGAACCGGCCCAAGGAAACCTCTCTCCTCGCCGAGTTCAGCCGCGATTTGACCCAAGCGGCTCTCGAAGGCCAGCTCGACCCGCTGGTCGGCCGCGAAAAAGAGGTCGAGCGCGTGATCCAGATTCTCTGCCGCCGCACCAAGAATAATCCGGTGCTGATCGGCGAGCCCGGCGTCGGCAAAACGGCCATTGTCGAGGGCCTCGCGCAATGCATCGCCGATGGCGACGTGCCGCCCTTCCTGGCCGATAAGCGCATCCTCTCGCTCGATCTCTCGCTCATCGTCGCCGGAACGAAGTACCGCGGCCAATTTGAAGAGCGTCTCAAAACTATCATGAAGGAGTTGATGGAGAGCCAGAACGCTATCATCTTCATCGACGAGCTTCATACCCTAGTGGGAGCGGGTTCCGCCGAAGGTTCGCTCGACGCTGCCAATATCCTCAAGCCCGCTCTGAGCCGCGGGGAAATCCAATGCATCGGCGCCACCACTCCCGGCGAATACCGCAAGTCCGTTGAAAAGGACCGCTCCCTGGAGCGCCGCTTCCAGGCGGTCAAGGTGAATAGCCCCAGCGAAGACGAGGCCATTCGCGTCCTGCAAGGTGTGCGCGAGCGTTACGAAAAATTCCACGCCATCAGCTATACCGACGAAGCCATTCAGTACGCGGTCTATCTCTCCAGCCGCTATATCCCGGACCGCTTCCTGCCCGATAAAGCCATCGATCTAATCGATGAGGCGGGTGCGCGCGTGAAACTGCGCCAGGCCACCTTGCCCGACGAAGTCGCTGAAATGCAAAAGCGCGTGAAGTTCATCACCCATCGCATGGAAACGGCCATTGCCAACCACGAGTTTGAAAAAGCGCGCTTCTATTCCGAGGAAGAACGCAAAGAAAAGGACAACCTGCGGCAGCTCCGCGAGCGCCTCAAGCTGGATGATTCCACCACCGGCATCGTGGCCCGCGAGGATATCGAGGAAGTTGTCTCCCGCTGGACCGGCGTAGCGGTCACCTCCATCAAGGAGGACGAGCAGCAGAAACTCCTGCGCATCGAGCAGGAGCTGCACAAGCGCGTGATCAGCCAGGAGAAGGCCATCACTGCGCTGGCTCGCGCCATTCGCCGCAGCCGCGCGGGCCTGAAGGCGCCCGGCCGCCCCGTCGGCTGCTTCCTGTTCCTCGGCCCCACCGGCGTCGGCAAGACCGAAGTCGCTCGCCGGCTCGCCGAATTTCTCTTCGGCAGCGAGAAATCCCTGGTCCGCTTTGACATGTCCGAGTACATGGAGAAGCACTCCGTATCGAAGCTGATCGGCGCGCCTCCAGGCTATGTGGGTTACGAAGAGGGAGGCCAGCTCACCGAGCGCGTTCGCCGTACGCCTTATTCCGTCATCCTGCTCGATGAGATCGAAAAGGCCCATCCGGATGTGTACAACATCCTGTTGCAAGTCTTTGAAGATGGGCAGCTCACCGATGGGCTGGGCAACACCGTCGATTTCCGTAACACCATTCTGATCATGACCTCCAATCTCGGCGCCCGCCATCTGCAGAAGCGCGCCTCCCTGGGCTTCCAATCCATGGGCGAAGAGGGCGGCGGCAAGACCATGGACGAAATGGTCATGGGCGAGGTCAAGCGCGTCTTCAATCCCGAATTCTTGAATCGCCTCGACGAAATCATTCTCTTCAATCCGCTCATGGATAGCGATCTCCTTCGCATCATTGATCTTCTGGTCGGCCAGATCAACGACACCCTGATCCACCGCCAGGTGCAAATTGTCTTGACTCCCGAAGCGCGCCAGTGGATTCTCGATAAGACTTGCGGCGACCGCAGTTATGGCGCGCGTCCGTTGCGACGGGCATTGCAACGGTACGTGGAAGATCCGCTTTCGGAGGCCTTGATACAGGGCGGCTTGCAGCGTCCGGCCACCCTGGAAGTCACCGTCTCCGGCGAAGGGCTGGGCTTCCGGCCGGTCGTAGAAGCAACCCCGGTTACTCACTAAGAATCCTACGCCCACAAGCCGTCCCTACCGGGCCGGCCGAGAGCGAACAAATTTGCCTTGGGGGGCGCGGCCTTGACATTTGGCACGGCCGCACATAAAACTTCACTCCTGTTTTCCGGCGCTAACATTTCGGGTTTGCTGTCGCTGGTGGTCTGCCTGTTGACGTTTGCCATGCCCCTGCGGTCCCAAATCACTCCGGGCGGTACGGTAGCTCCGCCAAATCCGGAACCTCAGATAGAGCCTGCTATCCCTGCGACTCCGCCCCGGCAGGCCAGCCCGGTTATCGACCGCATTGAATTCAACGGGAACCGCAGGATTCGCAGTGAGACCCTGCAAGCGCGCATCTTTACCAGGAAAGGCGATCCCTACAACGAAGAAGCTCTGCGGCGGGATTTCCAGGCCCTGTGGAATACGCAGTATTTTGAGGATATTCGCCTGGAGGTCCAGGACAGTCCCGGCAACCCCAACGCCAAAATCGTCGTTTTCTACCTCATCGAGCGCCCCATCATCCGCAGGATCGAGTACACCGGCAATCATTCCATCAGCGAATCCGATATCTTGGACGCTTTCAAGGACCACAAAGTCGGCCTATCGGTGGAAGGCCAGTTTGACCCCACCAAGATCAAGAAGGCGGAAACCGTGCTCAAGGAACTCGAGTCGTTGCACGGTCACCAATTCGCCGTGATCAAGCCGACTTACGAGAAAATTCCTTCCACCAACGCCGTCAAGCTCGTCTTCAACATTGACGAGGGACCCAAGGTCAAGGTGGGTACGATCGCCTTCCAGGGCAACCACGCTTTCTCCAACCGCAAACTCATCCGCTCCATGCACAATTCCCGCCCCACTGCCGTTCCTCTCTGGCTCTTCGACGTCCCTCTCTTGCACAAGACCTTCGACCGGTCCAAGCTCATTGAGGACCAGGAAGTCGGTATCCGCGAACTCTATCAGAGCGCCGGTTACTTCAAAGTTGTGGTCAAGGACCCCATCCTTAATACCGTCGACGTGAACCGCCCAGGCTTGGGACCCCTTCCGATCATTGGCCACGAGCACGGCAAGGCCACCAACATCACCATTCCCATCGAGGAAGGCGAACAATATCGCATGGGACGCCTGGTGATCCGCAGCGCCGATCCGGAAAAAGGACTTACCCTGAAGCGCGAAGCTCTCGAAGCCGCCTTCCCCCTGCATCAGGGGGATATCTTCGATATCAGCAAGGTCCGCAAAGCCATCGAGAACTACACCAAAGCCTATGGCGCTTATGGCTTCATCGACTTCACTGCCGTGCCCCTCCCTGAGGTGCACGATGATACCAAGATCGTTGACCTCACTATGGATTTCGACGAGCAGAAACAATATTTCGTTCGCCGCATCGACTTCTCCGGTAATACGACCACGCGGGATAAGGTCATTCGCCGCGAACTCCTCCTCAGCGAAGGCGATATCTTCAACAATCGTGCCTGGGAACTCAGTATCCTTCGCCTCAATCAGCTGAACTATTTCGATAAAGTCAAAACCGAAGACGCGGAGATCAAACGCAATACCAAGCAGGGCACCGTCGACATACTGCTCAAGCTCAAGGAGAAAGGGAAGCAGTCCATCAGCTTGACCGGCGGCGTCAGCGGCCTGGCAGGTAACTTCATTGGCCTGGGCTATCAGACCAACAACTTCCTCGGATTGGGCGAGACCCTCACCCTATCGGGCCAAGTCGGCAATATTCAGAAGACGGCCATGTTCGGTTTCACCGAGCCCTATCTGTTCGACCGCCCCATGGCCTCCGGCTTTACCATCTCCTACTCCAGCTTCAACTTTAATCAGGCCCAGCAGGAGTCCATCCTCTTTGGTCAGAAAATTCAAATTAATCCCAATATCGAACAGGACTATACGCAGGACAGCGTCGGCGGCACGATCTTCACCAGTTATCCGATGCGCAGATTTTCCTTTGCCCGGCTGGGCCTGACTTACGGCTATTCGCATACCAACATCACCGCCTATAGCACCGCTTCCACCGATCTGTTCGAGGTTTTGCAGTTCCAGTCGCTGGGAGGGCCTTCCGCCCTTACGGGTATCGACTCCAGCTATCTTATGCCTTCGTTTACCTACAGCACGGTCAACAATCCCATCAACCCGACCGGCGGAAAATCCCTGTTCTATTCCTTCAAGATCGAGGGGCTTGGCGGCAACGTCAAGGCCTTGAGCAACGTGGTGGAGGCCAAGTATTTCCATCCCATTAATCACAAGCGTAACGTGCTCGCTTTTCATTTTGTGGGATCTTTCGTGACCGGCTACAACGGTCTGGTCACTCCTCCTTTCGAGCGGCTCTTCCTCGGCGGCGAAACCGATTTGCGCGGCTTTGAAATCCGCACCGTCTCGCCCATTGCCTTTATTCCCATCGCCACCACCACGAGCTTTACTTACCTGGATCCAACGCACCTCAGCTTCAACGGCACCCCCACGTTCCGCTCCACTCCGCCCATACCCGTGCTGACCTATGAGCCTTCCTTCCCCGGCGGAGACACCTCGGGGGTTATCAACGCCGAGTACCGCGTTCCCATCGTTGGACCGGTCAGCGCATCGGCCTTTTTCGACACCGGCGAGGTCGGCATCTTTCGGAAGGATCAGTTGCAGTTGAATTCCACCGGGCTCTCGAACATTACGACGTCCTTCCCCGGTTTCTCCAATCCTTCGCTCGTGATTCAGCCCGGAACGAATTTCCGGCTGCGCGCTTCTGCGGGAATCGAGTTCGTCGTGCAGTTGCCTATCATCAATGCTCCCTTCCGCCTCTACTGGGCCTATAACATGGATCGCCTCGAGCAACAGATCGCTGCCCCTTTGACGAACTTCCAATCCATCAACTATCAGAATCTCAGGCAGTCGGTAGGGCCCAGCCTGTGGGATTCGCAGGTTCTGCCTCAGTTGTTGAACTACCAGGTGAATACCCAGAGGATTAACTTCTTCGAGCCGGCCAATACCTTCATGTTCACGGTCAGCCGGACATTCTGAGTGGACGATGCCTACGCCCTGACCGGACAAAAAATGGCGCAAAAAATCGGAGACAAGAGCATGAAAGTGTGGGCGGTATGGCTTGGCCTGGCGATGGCCCTCAGCGTTGCCCTCGCGGGATGCAGTAACAACAGCAACACCACGCCCGTTACCTTATCGATTTCTCCGTCGTCGTCGACCGTCCTGCTCGGCACCAGCATCCAATTCATTCCCTCGGAAGGCGGATCGCAAAACGGCATACAATGGAGCGTCGATGGCATCGCCAATGGAAACGCCACCGTCGGCACCATCGACTCCACCGGTCTCTACACCGCTCCCGAAACCCTGCCCGTACCTCCTTCGGGCGTGGCCGTCCCTATACTCTACTGCGAAGCCAACGCTGGAATTCCCGGATCCGGCAGTAGCGGATCGATTTGTGAAATTCCCAGCAGCGCGAACCTCACCAATGTCGCCACCGGCAATACCATCACCATCACTGGAAATAGCCAGCCCGGTTGGGACGCGTCGTTCGTAATCGTTGCTGCCGGACTGCTCAGCAATGGCAACTTCGGCGTTCAGTTCGCCACTCCGCCCGGTCCTCCCTTGGCTGGGACCGGCGGCACGGCCACCGTCACTCCGGGCGTCACCATCAGCGCCCAAGTCGAGGAAACCTCCGTCGTCGCCACCGCTACCGTCACTCTCGATTCCGGTATTCGCGTCGCTCTGGCACAAACTTCTTTTACCATCGGCACCAACGAGCAGTACCTGTTCTCCACCGCCAATGCCTTTGGCCCCACCGTCATCGTCACCGGCACCAGCAATCAGCAGGTTGTCTGGACCGTCACCTCCGGCACCGGCACCATTGATCCCAATTCGGGGCTATTCACGGCGCCGTCTGCTCCTGAAGCCGACACCGTCACCGCAACCTCCGTCGCGGACAATACGCAATCTGCCAGCGCCACCGTCACGATCGTTACCGCCGTCGATCCCACGGTCACCTCCATAAGTCCCTCCAACGGAGCGTTAGGCGCCGCCTTTCAGGAAGTCTTTATTACCGGAACGAATTTCATCTCCACCACCAATGTCTTCGTCAACGGCAGCGGTCTGCCGGGCCCCGGTACTCCTTTGCCCGGCGGCGCTCTGTTTGAAATTACGCCGACCACCCTCTTCGTTATTGTTCCGGATTCGGTTCTATCGACTTTTCCCATATCGGGCAACAACACGGTGCCTCTCACCTTCAGCGTGGCGCGCCAAAACCACGCGCAACAAAACTGCTCGCCATCTCCCGTGCCCTGCCAGCTGACGCTCTCTCCCGTCCGCCCGGCAATCACGGCTTCGAAGCCCGATAGCGTTCGGGCAACGAATTCGAGCACACCCATCACTCTGGATGGCGGCTATTTCGGCACCACCAATACGACTTTTGGCTTTCAGGGCAATCCCATGGTGAACGTGCAGTTCGCCGGACAGGGAACGGGGTTCACCTACAACTCGGATCGGGAACTGCGAGTCACGGCCGGTGCCGGCTCGGTCAGCAACCCCGGGCTTTATCCCATAAACGTAATTAATAACGTGTCCTGCCCGCTGCTTACGGCTGCCAACTGCGGCGCAACTTCGCTGAATGGATATATGGCCGCCACGAATCTCGCTGTCCAGCCCGTCGCCACTCCCACTCAAAAGGCCGGCTCGCCCGTTACTGTGGGCACGTCGCCGTCTTCCGTAGCCATCAATACGGCCACCGGCATCGCCGTCGTGGCCAATCAGGGGTCGGGTAGCATCAGTCTCATAAATTTGGCATCCCTTGGCGCCCCTACGACGATCTGCACAGACGGGGGGAGCGGGCCGTGCACGGCAACCGGCCCGGTTTCTGTCGCTGTGGATAATCTCCGCAACCTCGCTCTCGTCGCCAATGCTGCCAATGGAAATAATGCCAATGCTACTCTGGCGGTCGTAGACCTCAGTGTGCCTCAGGTTAAGGCCCTCCTCACTTTTCCGTCCGCCGATTCCATCGGTAACCCGTTTAATCTAATTCCCCAGGCGGTAGGAATTAATCCGGTCAGCGGGCGCGCTATCGTGGCCTTCACCACTTCGGCCAGCACCGGATCGAATGCCGGCGCCATCTTGGACATGAATCAAATCCAAAACGCGAGTGGCGCGGTCACCTTGCCGGCCGCGGGAGCCAATCCGCTCTTAATCGACGTTGTCAATATCAACAATGGGGTCAATACGCACGTTGCTGTTTCGCCTCGGCTGAACTGGGCTCTGGTAACCCCGGGTAACGTAGGTGCTCTCTCTATCGTCGATTTGGGCCGCCAAACCGTCAATCAGATCAGCGCCATCGGCTGTATCGCGAGCAGCTCTCCGCCGACGGTGTCGGTCACCACAACCGCCGTGAATAGTTTGCAAGTGGGCCAGCCTGTGCTTATCTCCGGCGTGAGCCCGTCCAGCTTCGATGGCATCTTCTCGGTCGCAGCGGTCAACAACACCAGCTTTCAGTACTTCGCTCATGCGCCCTGTCCTTCGGGCTCCCCATCGGGCTCGGGAGGAGTGGCGAGCTATGCGACTCCCGTCGCCAGCGTGGGCGTCGACCTCAACGTTCGCTCCGTGAGCATCAACGATGAAACCGAGAAGGCCCTTCTCGTGGATCCCTCCTCCGCGGAGCCGGCCTTCATTTTCAATATTCTCGATCTCTCCTCCGCGCCCGTTAATAATCTTCCGACCTCCACAAGAAATATTGCCGGCGCCATCAATCCCCTCACCAACGGCGCTCTGGTCTTGAACCAGGGCGGACAAGCTTTTGTGATTGATCCCACCGTGCCCACCGTAATCTGCTCGTCCACCCCTTGCCCCTCCCCAACCCCTCCGACGTTTAGCACCGGGACAGCAGGCGTGGACGTTGCCGTCGATCCCGTCACGGATACCGCCGTGATCGTCAATCAAAACGGTACGGTCAGCCTTTTTGACCTCGGCGCCTTGACCTCCGATCCCCAGATCATTCAAACGAGCGTTGCTGCGCAAGGAAGCCCGCAAACCACCCAGGTGACGCTCAATTCCACGCTGGGATCTGCCGCCGCGGCCGTAAACCAAACCGTAAACTTGATCGGCCGTTTTCCCAGCACCGCCAATGCGAGCCTCGAGTTGGATGGCAGGACCTTGGGGATTAGCGGCGTCTCGGTTTCACCCAGCGGCAGAGTACTCACTGCGACCATCGACGGCGCCACTCTTGCTGCCAACGGTCCTCGCCAATACGCGCTGCAGGTTCTGGACACATCGGCGTCAACGCTATCCAACGCCGCGCGCTTGCGCGCCGTTCAAGCCGTCAGCCTCGTCACCGGCTGCGGCAATCCCGCGCCCCAGGGTGTCGCCATCGATCCTGTGCGCAACGCCGCCATCGTCACCGAACCCGGCTGCAACCAAATTGCTATGGTCAGCCTGTCGAGCTCCAACGGCTTCACCGTCGGCACCGGCTTCGGCGCCGCCCCCGAGCTCGCCGTGCAATCCAATCCGCAAGGCGTCGACGTCTATCCCCCAACCGGTTTGGCCGTCGTCGCCAACGCCGGAAGCAGCAGCGTTTCCATCGTGGATATGGTCAACGACGGCGTGCCCGCCACGTTCCCCGTTGATCCCGTTCCCGATGGCGTCGCCGTCGATCAGGGTACCGGCAACGCTCTGGTCACGGCGAATGGCGCCAGCGTTGTGGACACCTTTCCCGTCTCCGCGTCGGCGCAAACGCCGGCCACCATCGGCGTCCAGCAAGCGCCCTCCGGCGTCGCCGTCGATCCCTTGCGCGGCGTAGCGGTAGCGGCAAATAGCGCTTCCGGTAGCAACAACGTCAGCATCATGAACCTGAGCACGAATACCACGACCTTCACCACGGGAGTTGGCAGCGTCCCCTTCGCGCAGGGCGTTGCATTCGATCCCATCAACGATGTCTTCATGATCACCTCCGGCGCAAGCAACCAGGTTGTCCTCCTCAACCCCGTCTCGGATCAGACCGCCTCGGTCCGCGTGGGCATCGATCCCAGTTCCATCGCTTACAACGCCGTCACCGGCACGCTCGTCACGGCCAACAATTTGAGCAGCACCGTAACCATGGTCGATTTTCTCGACCTCACCGTGCGCGCCGTCTTCTCGCTGGCTTCCTCCACGCAATTCGCCGTGGCCATTCAGCCCGAGACGAACCTGGCCGTCATCGCCGATAGCGCCGGTAACCGGCTCCTCCTCGTCCCGTTGCCGAATTAAATGCACCGAGCCATGCAACAGACGCTCCTCGCCCCGGCATCTCATCCGCAGCAATACGGGGTCGTGTCCGCGTCACTTGCAGTAAAATCGTCCGACAAGTTGACGCCTCCGAAACGGGGTCGATATAATTCCCCACTTGTTTCGCAAGGAGAAAGTATGAAACCTCATCAACAACCGAAGACACTCGGAATGCTCGCGCTGGCCCTCCTTTGTTTTCCCGCTGCCGGCGCCTGGGCACAGGCGGGCGGCGCCGCCGCTGCTTCGGGTCAGATGAAGATTGCCATTCTCAACGTCCGCCAGGCCATTGTGGCCACTGCGGAGGGAAAACAAGCTTCGGCCCAACTGCAGACCCAATTCGCCGCCCAGCAAAACGATCTGCAGAATATGCAGAAGCAGATCCAGGATTTGCAGAATCGCCTGGCCAATAATCACGGCACCCTCAGTGACGATGAGGCCGGCAGGCTGCAGCGTCAGGGCGAGATGTTGACCCGCCAGTTTCAGCGCAAGCAGGATGACCTCAACGAGGAAGTGAATGCCGCCCAGAGCGATGTCGTCGACACCATCGGCCGAAAGATGCTCGATGTCCTGGACCGCTACGCCCGTGAAAATGGCTATACCCTCGTGCTGGATACGTCCGCGCAGGGCACGCCTGTGGTCTATAGCTCCAGTCTCATCGATGTGACTCAGGAGATTATTCGCCTCTACGACCAGACGTACCCCCTCAAGGCCGGAGCGGATACCTCCGCCGCCCCTGCCACCAAGCCGCCCGCTTCCCAGGCCAAGCCTGCTGCTCAACCGCCCGCCGCTGCGCCGGCTCCGAAAAAGTAGAGATTGGGGGCGAGAGCGAACCCAGCCCTCGCCATAATCTCGAATCCCGCGTCTTGAAGCAGGTTGCCGCCGGTCCGGGCTGTCTGTTTTGTTTGTCCCGCCCTTGCCCTTTGCGAGCGGCACGCCCATTGCGTTCGCAACTTGCTTTTATGGGTTACCGCCACTATACTGAGCCTTCGTCGAAGTCGGTCGCATGTCCGAGTGGGCGCGAGCCCACTTTTTTGTTGCAGAATGAACACAGCGGCCGCTGGCTATCATGGAGTTGGAGCGCATACGCGAGGCCGCCGAACGCGCCGCTCGCGCGGCTGGCGTGGAGGTCGTCGACGTCGAATGGAAGATCGGCAAGCAACGCTTTTTGCGGGTTTACATCGATAAGCCCGAAGGCATCAGCCATCGTGACTGCGAGGCCGTGAGCGAACAGCTCGGCGTCCTTCTCGATGTCGAGGATCTGATTCCTGGCCCCCGTTACATCCTGGAGGTCAGCTCACCGGGTCTCGACCGCAAGCTGACTAAGGCCTCCGATTTCGAGAGATTTGCCGGTCGCTTGGCTCGCATTTCGACGGCGCAGCCCGTGGAGAACTCCACGTTCTTCGAGGGACGCCTGGCCGGTTATAGCGACGGCCTCGTGAAGCTGGAAGTCCGGGGGCGCGTGATCGAACTGCCTCTGGCTGGGATTCGCAAAGCGAACCTCGTCGTGGAGTGGTAGGAGCAAGTGGTAGGAGCATAGGTATGGCCAATCTGCTGGACCAAATGATTGAGCAGATCAGCCGGGAAAAGCATATCGAGCCCCAGGTCATCGTGGCGGCCATTGAGGACGCCATGGTGGTCGCCGCGCGCAAGTATTACAAGACGGACGAAGATCTGCGCGCCAAGTTCAATGCGGAAACCGGTCAGGTCGACGTGTACTCGGTTCGCGCCGTCGTGGACGAGGTCGCCGACCCCAAAAAGGAAATGACCCTTTCCGAGGCCCGCAAGGTCGATCCCCACACGGCCGTTGGTGGTGAACTGCTCATCCCCAAGCCCACCGGCGTCTTGGGCCGCATCGCCGCCCAAACCGCCAAGCAAGTTATCATGCAGAAGGTGCGCGAGGCCGAGCGCGACACCATCTTCAACGAATATAACGGCCGCGTCGGGGAGCTGGTCAATTGCATCGTCAAGCGCTTTGAAGGCCCCGACGTCATCGTCGATATGGGCCGCACCGAAGCCCGCCTGCCCAAGCGCGAGCAATCTCGCCTCGAAGCCTACAATCTCGGCGACCGCCTCCGCGTCGTCATCAAGGCCGTGGACCGCGCCGCCAAGGGCCCGCAAGTCATCGTCTCCCGCGCCGACCCCATTCTAGTGCAGCGCTTGTTCGAAATGGAGGTCCCGGAAATTTACGACGGCACGGTGCAGATTCGCGCCGCGGCCCGCGAGGCCGGCGAGCGTACCAAGATCGCCGTTCTCAGCCGCGACAAAGACGTCGACCCGGTGGGCGCCTGCGTGGGCATGAAAGGCATGCGCGTGCAGTCCATCATTCGTGAGCTGCGCGGTGAAAAGATCGACATCATCCCCTATTCCGAGGATATCGTCGCCTTCGCCCAAAAGTCCTTGAGCCCCGCCAAGGTCACGCGCGTGCAAATCGTCGATCCGGAAAATCACCATCTCGAGGTGATCGTCGAGGATACCCAGCTCTCGCTGGCCATTGGCAAGAAGGGCCAGAACGTGCGCCTCGCCAGCAAGCTGATCGGCTGGAACGTCGATATCAAGAGCGAGGAGGAGAAGCGCCAGGAGATCGAGGCCCAAATGGCCGCTCTCACGGCGCCCGGAACGCCTCTCTCGGAATTGAAAGGCGTCGGTCCCAAGACGATTGAAAAGATCGAAGCCCACGGCATCGGCAGCATCGAAAAATTGGCCGATATGACGCCGGAGGAGTTGACCGCCATTCCCGGCATTGGCGAAAAGATGGTGGAAAAGATTCAGCTCGCCGTCGCCGCGCATTTCCAGTCGGTCGAACAGCAGCAGGCCGCTGAAGCTGCCCCCGGCGAACTCGCCGAGCAGCTTGAGGAACAGCCTGGCGAGGCTGCCCAGTTGGCATCCGAGGAAACGGCAACGGAAGAGGCGCCGCCTGCCGAGGAGCAGGCCGAAGCCGCTTCCGGATCTGAGGACGCCGCCATTGCGCAAGAAGCCGCTCCCGATGCGGCTCAAGCGGAATCAGAATCATCCTCCGAAGGGGCCGCGGACACCGAGCATCCCGGAGAAGAACCGAAAGAGAAACCAACCGAAGAATGACGGACGCCAATCAGATCCGCATTAACGAGCTGGCCCGCGATCTCGAAGTAAAGGCCAAGGCGATCCTCGACTATTTGCCCGAGGCCGGCGTCACCGAGAAGAAGACTCACTCGAGCTCGATCGACGTCGCTGCGGCGGAAAAAGTTCGCGCCCATTTCCGCGCTCTTGCCGCCGCTGAAGCTGCCGCAGAGGCTAAGGCGGAAGCCGAAAAAGCTGCCAGGGAGGCTGCCGCCAAGGCCGCACGGCTTAGGCCCGCGGCGCCCGCCGCGCCACCGGCTGCGCCTGCTGCCCCGCCGGCTCCTGCGCCCGCGGCTTCTGCTGCTGCGCCCGCTGCTCCTGCTCGCCCATCGGCTCCGCCAGTTCCTGCGGCGGCGCCCGTGGCAGGTGCTGCTCCATCTCAGCCCGCGCCGGTCCCGGCTGCAAAGCCGGCTCCCAGCCCGGCTCCTGCGACGCCCGCTGCGGTGCCGCGGCCTGCCGCGCCTGCGCCGGTCCGTCCTGCGGCTCCCGGTGCTCCGGCGCCGCCTGCCGCAACGCCTGCTGCCAAACCAACTCCGAGCCCAACTTCCGCTCCGCGGCCTGCTACGCCTATGCCGGTTCGCCCTGGTGCACCCGCGCCACCGCCCGGCGGTGTCGCCCGTCCGCCAATGCGTCCCGCCGCGCCTGGCACTCCGGGTGCGCCCGCCGCACCGAGTCGTCCGGGAGCCCCGGGCCAGCCGCCCGGTATTGCTGCTCGCTCCGGCGCTCCTGGGCCTCGTCCGGGTGTACCACCTCCAGGCGGACGTCCGCCGATGCGGTACACCGGCGCGCGCCCTGGAACGGTCCCCGTTCGTCCCGGGGGACCTCCTCGCCCCGGCGGTCCCCCGCCTCGGCCAGGCCAGCGGCCTATGCGCCCCGGCACACCCGTGTTGCCGATGCCTGTCGTGCCTCCGCCAAAGGCGGAGCCTGGCAAGCCCATTTACGAACGCAAGCCTGCCGCTCGCGCTCGCCCCACGCTCGAGAAGCGCTTCGAAGAGGGCGAACGCAAGCTCCATCCAGTTCGCACGCGCCCAGGTGTCACGGAGCGCCGCACCACTCGTATTGAGCCCGTCGCACAGCCGCCGCGCCCTCCGCGTGAAATCACCATCACCGAAGGCATCACCGTCCGCGAGCTTGCGGAGAAGCTGGACGTGCGCGCGAAAGACGTCCTCAAGGAATTGCTCGACCGCGGCGTCTTCGCCTCCATCAACCAGGCTCTCGACGTGCCCACGGCAACCAGCCTTGCCGAAGCTTTCAGCGGCGTCGTCAGCGTCGTCTCCTTCGAAGAAGAGGTCGTCCAGGAAGTCGCCAAGGAAGAAAAGAAGGAAAATCTTTTGCCGCGGCCGCCGGTGGTCACCGTCATGGGCCACGTCGACCACGGCAAGACCAGCCTCCTCGACGCCATTCGCCAGACCGACGTCGCCTCCGGCGAAGCGGGCGGAATCACGCAGCATATCGGAGCCTCCGTCGTTTCCATCGATGGTCGCCGCATCGTATTTATCGATACTCCGGGCCACGAAGCCTTCACGCGCATGCGCGCTCGCGGCGCCAAAGTCACCGATATCGTCGTGCTCGTGGTGGCCGCCGATGACGGCCTCATGCCCCAGACGCTCGAGGCCATCGACCATGCGCGCGCCGCGAACGTGCCCATCGTTGTCGCCGTCAACAAAATCGATAAGCCCGAGGCGCAGCCCGAACGCGTCAAGCGCCAGCTTGCCGATCGCGGCTTGATGCCCGAGGAATGGGGCGGCGATACCGTCGTCGTCGAAGTCTCCGCGCGCGCCAAGACCAATATCGAAAAACTGCTGGAGATGATCCTGCTCGTCGCCGATCTGCGGGAGCTGCGCGCCAACCCTTCCGCGCCTGCCAGCGGCACCGTCCTCGAGTCCCGCGTCGACCGCGGCCGCGGCCCGGTCGCCACCGTCTTGGTTCAGAACGGCACCTTGCACACCGGCGACGTCTTCATCGTGGGCGCCGTATACGGCAAAGTGCGCGCGCTATTTGACGATCACGGACACCCGGTGAAGCAAGCCGATCCCTCCACCCCTGTCGAAGTTCTCGGCCTGCAAGGCATTCCCGAGGCTGGCGACCAGTTCCAGGTGGCCGACGAAGCCAAAGCCCGCCACATCGTGGATTACCGCCAGACCAAGCTGCGTGAAGCCTCTCTGGCCCGCACCGCGGGTGCGCGAATTACTCTCGACCAGTTGCATGAGCAGCTGAAGAGCGGCGAGACCAAGGAATTGCCCATCGTCATCAAAGCCGATGTGCAGGGCTCCGTGGAAGTTCTCAGCGAGCTGCTTCCCAAGCTCTCCACTGACTCCGTGAAGCTCAAGATCATTCATGCCAGCGTCGGCGCCGTCACCGAAACAGACGTCCTGCTGGCCTCCGCATCAGGCGCCATCATTTACTCCTTCAACGTCCGGCCGGACCGCAAAGCCTCCGATCTCGCCCAGCGCGAAAACGTCGATATCCGTACGCATTCCATCATCTATGAAGTTACCGACGAGATTAAGAAGGCTATGGCTGGCCTCCTCGAGCCGGTTTACAAGGAGACCCATCTCGGCCGCTCCGAAGTCCGCGATACCTTCCGCATCAAGGGCGTGGGCATGATCGCCGGCTGCTACGTTCTCGACGGCATCATGAAGCGCGATGCCGAGGTCCGCGTGGTTCGTGAAGGCGTGGTCATCTACACGGGCCGCGTCAGTTCGCTGCGGCGGTTCAAAGAGGACGCTAACGAAGTTCGCTCCGGCTTTGAATGCGGCATTGGAGTCTCCAACTTCAACGACATCAAGGTGGGCGACGTGCTCGAGTGCTTCAACATGCAGAAGCAGATCCTCGCCGAAGCCACCGCCTGAGCCTCGGCTTTGTTTGGTTGTAGCCCAGGGGCCATAGCATTAGGATCGCTGACATGCCCGTCGGTTTGCTGACCTTGGAAATTTACATCCCCGACTCTCACTCCCTGAAGGACAAACGTCAGGTCTTGCGCAGCCTCAAGGAACGTCTCCGCGCACGTTTCAACGTCGCGGTCGCCGAGCTTGACGGCCAGGACACCTGGCAACGCGCTCAAATCGGCGTCGTCACGCTCTCCAATAACGCCGCGCACGTCGAGCAGTCGCTGCAAGCCGTTTTCGCCGAGGCCGAAAATTTGCTTGGCCGCGATCTCGTCGACCATAATTTGGAAGTGCTCTAGGCCATGACTGTCGCCGGACATCGTCACGAAAGAGTCGCAGGAGAGATCCGCCAGGAGATCACCGTCATGCTCGAAGGCGAACTCAAGGATCCCCGCGTGTCTCCCTTCGCCACCGTCAGCGAAGTGCGCATGAGCCCGGACCTGAAGCAAGCCAAGGTTTACGTCACCGTGAACGGCGCCGCCGCCGAGCAAGCTTCCACGATCAAGGCCCTTAACGCCGCCGCCGGATTCATCCGCCACGAGCTCAGCGAACGCCTGCAGATTCGCCGCGCACCCGAACTGTTGTTCGTCCTCGACCGCTCCGAGGAGTACGGCCGCCACATCGACGAACTCCTCCGGCGCACGAAATCCCCCGGCTGAACCGCTCCGGTTATTTACCTTCCCGCCCGGCAAGCCGCCCAGCAACCCGAAGTTCCGCTCGGCCGCATGCTAAAATAGTGGGTTCCATGGTCTTCGAAAGCGCCTTCTAACCATCTCATGAGTATCCTGATTGCACTTCTTCTGTTTGCCGGGTTTTTGTGGGCGCAGCGGTACTGGTTTCTGCGCTTGTGGCGATCTTTTAAGCGCCTGGAGTCGCCTCTCCTGCGCCGCATCGGGCTTTCGCTCACGCTTTCCACCTTCGGTTTGGTTGCCACTGCTCTCCTGGCGGTCATGTTTTCCGGCCGCCGCGATCTCATCTGGCGCTTTGCTGGTCCAGTCGGCGCGATCGGATTCTGGATCTCCACCGCTTTCTTCTCCTGGTTCTTGCTCCTGCTGGTTGCCGGTATGCGTTGGACTTGGAATCGCCTACGCCTGGCTGCGCAACGCCGCGCGGTGTCGCCGCTAGAGTCGCCTGTCGAGTCACTTGTCCAGCCTGCCGCCGTTAGCCTCGATCGCCGCCGCTTCGTTCAAGGGGCCACCGCGTTCGCCGGAGCGATTCCCTTCGGCCTGGGCGCCTACGGCTTTCTCATCGGCCGCCACGCCTATCGCGTGCACCAAATCGATCTGCCGATCGCCGCGCTTCCCCGCGAACTCGACGGCTTGCGCATCGCCCAACTCAGCGACATCCACATCGGCAGCTACATGTCCGCCGCCGAAGTGCGCCGCGCCGTGGGTTTGGCCAATGAGCTCAATCCGGATCTCGCCGTCGTCACCGGCGACTTTATCACTGGACCGAGCGACCCTCTCGAAACCTGCATTTCCCAGTTGGCGGGCCTGCGCGCCTCCCTCGGCGTGTGGGGCTGTAACGGAAACCATGAGATTTACGCCGACGCTCAAGAGGAGTCCGCCAGACTCTTTGCGCAGCGCGGCATGAAATTGCTCCGCCAGGAAAATGCCGAGATCGCCTGGCGCGGCGGTAAATTCAACCTGATCGGCGTCGATTATCAGCTTGCGCGGGGCCGTGGCGGACGCCGCCTCGTCTTACTCGCGCGCACCGGCGAGCTGGTGCGCCCCGGCATGCCCAACATTCTCCTTTCGCACAATCCCAACTCGTTTCCGCGCGCCGCGGAGCTCGGCATTAACTTGATGCTCACCGGCCACACTCACGGCGGCCAGGTACGCGTCGAAATCCTCGACCGGCACTTCACGCCGGCGCGGTTCCTCACGACTTACGAGGCCGGGCTGTACAAGCGCCCGCTCGGCTCGCCTTCGGCGCTCGATGACGCGGAAGTCTGGAGCGCGGGACCATCCGCGCCCGCGTCGCTCGTCTACGTCAACCGCGGGCTCGGAACCATCGGCGTTCCCGTGCGCCTCGGCGTCCCGCCCGAAATCTCCCTGCTGACGTTGCGCTGCGCCTGAAAGCGCTGGCGCGATTCGCCAAACTTGACGCGCTGCGATTGGGAGCATAGTCTTCGCTCCATTACGACTGCGTAAAGTTATGGAGGTTCTCGTGCGGCGTCATCTCCTGCTTCTTACGATTTTGGCCTTCGTGTTGGCGGGCTCGTTCTCCGGCGCGCACGCGCAGGAGAAGAGCGGCAAAACGCGCACTACGCTCGACGTCTACGTGATCGACGTGGAAGGCGGCAACGCCGTGCTCTTCGTCGGCCCGTCGGGCGAATCTCTGCTGATGGATACGGGCAACGTTCCGCCCGGCGCGGCTCGCGATGCCGGACGAATCATGGCTGCGGTGCATGACGCTGGACTCACCCAGATTGATCACCTGATCATCACGCATTGGCACGGAGACCACTTCGGCGGGCTGGCGGAACTCGCTCCGCAAATCCCCATTCGCGAATTCATCGACCACGGCCCGAACGTGCAGCCCGGCCAAGCTGCAGACGATTTTTTGCAGAAAACTTATCCGAAGCTTATCGCCAACGCGAAGCACACGGTGGCGAAGCCGGGCGACAAAATTCGCATGGCGGGAGTTGATGTTTTAGTGGTGGCTTCGGCTGGAGAGCTCATCAAGACGCCGTTGCCGAGCGGCGGAAAGCCCAATCCGGAGTGCGCGAATTTCAAGGCGGGAGAAAATAATGCCGAAGACCCGCAGTCGGTGGGAATCCACATTACCTACGGAAAATTTCGCGCCGTTCATCTGGGCGATTTGACCAAAAACAAAGAGTTCGAGCTGATGTGCCCGAATAACCGCCTGGGAACCGTCGACGTGCTCCTGGGCCTGCATCATGGGCAGGCGAGTTCCAATTCGCCGGTGATGGTGCACGCGCTGCATCCGCTGGTGGCCATCATGAACGACGGCACGCGGAAGGGCGGCGAGCCGGAGACGATGCAGACGGTTCACTCTTCGCCGGGCCTGGAAGATCTCTGGCAGTTGCATTTTTCGCTGCTGAGCGGCCAGGAGTACACGCAGCCGGGGATGTTCATCGCCAATACCGTGGACGACCCGCAGCCAGCCATGCCCATCGCTCCGATGACCGCGCCACAACCCGGACCCGGCGCGCCTCCGCCACCGGCGCACAACGGCACGGCGTATTGGATCAAACTCTCCGCCCAGCCCAACGGAACCTTCACCGTCACCAACACGCGCAACGGATTCTCCAAAACCTACAAGCCCGGCCAAAGCTGACCGTATTACTGAGCGAGAGTGAGCCGCCGCACTCATTGTCCCGGCTTTGCGTCGGGATTTTCGGTGGACTCGGAATTTTGGGACTGATCCTCCGTCTGCGCGGGAGATCCCAAATGAGGCGGAAAGGCGCGTTCTTTTTCTGTAAGAGCTCGAGTTGATAGCGCAGAAGCTCGCCGCGGTCTTGGGCGGATTGGCTATTCAGCAGGAGCTGAGAGAGATAGGCCAGGACGGTGGCGTCGCGGCGGGGAATGCGCCGGAGGGCGACCATCTTGACGAGATTGCCGAGGAAGCGGTTGACGGAGGCGGCGTCGGCGAAGTCGGTGATCGAGGCAAGGAGTTCGGCGGCAACGGCTTGGCCGTCGCGATGGCGATCGCGGAGACGGCGGGCGTGGAAGGTGCAGAGGCCGTCGGTGGAGATGTCGTCCGGGGCCGATTCGTCGGCAAAAGACAAACCGGTGACGGGCATACGGCAGCCGCGTCCTCGGGCGTCGCGATATTGGCAGAGCAATGGTTCGCTGGAGTCGGTGAGGGATATGCCGGTGTCGGAGTTTGGCGGGTGCCCCAGAGGGGCCCGACCCCCTTCCCCCCCGGTTTTTTCAAAACGTTGTGATTCCATTGAGTTTACCTTTCAGGGTTGGAAAACGTTGTGATTCCAAAGGAATTAAGTATGAGGACGGTAGATTCGGGATTGGATTGCCATGGGAAGCGCAGATTGGGGCGGACAAAGCTGAAAGAGGCAAGGACACCGGGACGAATACCGACGACCGAGGCCGGATGAGGTCACTTCCTAATTCGCACATATAACTATTTTAACTCTTCAGTAAAGAGGCCCTCAGAGACGCTTGTGGAAAAACTGTGCGTTTGGCTCCGAGGTATTTCACGTTCGCGATGCTAACTGGGGTCGAGCGTTCTACCCGGGTGGCTCAGCAGCTTTGGGAAAATTTCGCAAGTCTTGGCCCAAACGGGGGGTCCGTCATTCCTTGGTTTTGGCTATCGAAATTGCCCGGGCCAAAAGCGATGCCATGAACTTTTCAAAATTCAGTTCGGCATGAGGCTCTTTGTAATTACCCTTGCGACCACCTCGTGAGTCTGAGAGTAAAAAACACGCGGAGTCATATAACCTTTCACGCACAAGTTTCATTAACAAAATCTCGTAGCGCTTTGCATAGGACGCGTTCCGAAACTCGGGGAACACTTTGAAGTGGGGTTCCTGCGCCTTTACCGGCCGAACCGATCCCGCTGATTCTTCCAAGAGCATCATATAGCCCAGCCACGGCCGAGCCGACGGTTTGAAAGCTCCTTCACGGTAGGATGCCCAGATGTCGGTAGCGCTTCCGATGGCCTCTTCCGTCCGGTTATTGTAGTCATTTCCGAATGAACCCACTTGAGACTTGAATTCAATACCCGCGAGAAATACGCCGTCAGCCACGACTAGCAGATCCCATTTTTTCTCCGGTCGATACCATCCCGGCAATTCCACGCGCCTTTCACAAAATACTTGAGTCTTAGGGAGACCACTCTCACAAAGGTAATCCCGAACCAGTGAGATGAAACCGTCCATCTGGCGACCGCCTGTCACGGCAGTGCGAGTTCCGGCGTCCCGCGTACCTGATTTCTTACCCTGTTTTTGCGCTTGGATCTCACGAGTATTCCAAAAGTGCTCTATGGACTCACGGAGTTTCTTTTGGAGCTCAGACTTGAGAGCCATAGGAGCCTATTTCGGGGCGATCGCAGAAATATGAGCGGCTCTGAAGAGAGAGGAGGTTTCTCTATTGATCCGTTTGAGGGCAGAATCAAAATACTGACTATCTACCTCGAATCCGATACTGTTACGGCCCCACTTAGCAGATGCGACAGTTGTGGTACCACTCCCCAGAAATGGATCTAATACCGTATCGCCGACAAAGCTAAACATGCGCAGTAGCCGCTCAGCCAGCTCCATCGGGTACGGGGCCGGGTGTTCCCTTGTCGATGCTCCTGTTACTCCCGTCCAAATCTGTTGAAACCACTTCTTATGATTGCTGGCCGATATCAGGCTGAGGATCTTTGTCGAGACGTCTGGATTCCGGTAACCGCCAGGTTTCCGTTCCATCAGTATAAATTCGATGTCGTTCTTGATCACCGCATTCGGCTCATAAGGTTTGCCAAGGAAAGATGATCCACCTTCGACCTCATAAGCCGCGTTGGAGATCTTGTGCCAGATGATCGGCGCAAGGTTATCAAAGCCGAGTTTTCGGCAGCGTTCTTGTATCGAGGCATGCAGCGGTACAACTGTGTGGCGTCCTGCGTTCTCGCGGCGCGAGAGGCAAACGTCCCCCACGACGCAGATTAAGCGGCCACCGGGTACTAGAAGTCTGAAACAGTGCTCCCAGACACAGTCCAGCGCCTCAAGGAATTCCTCGTAATCTTCGATATGGCCGAGCTGTGCCGCCGAGTGCCTGTATTCCTTGAGTGTCCAGTAGGGGGGCGAGGTCAGTATCAGGTGCACGCTTTCAGGTTCTAGCCTAGACATCTCGCGCGTCACCGAGATAAAGGTCATGCGACGTTGGGATAGTTTGTACAGCTTGCTCGATGAGGCGGACAGAGTCGTCGTCCTTCGCGAGACGGGGGATTGCGGTTTGGAGGTCCGCCAACTCCTTAAGGTGCGCCGGCACGAACGCCTTGAGATCAATGAACGTGCCGATTGATTTCTGGTCTGTCGGTCTTCGTTTGACGGCTAAATGCATAAGTTGGGCAAAGTTAGCCTAGTATAGGAGGGCTATTTGAGGCGTCAAGCCCATTAGGATGACGACTGGCTGAAAAGGACAGGGTAGGAAAAAGCGGGGGAATGGAGGCTGAGCGGATGGCGGTGACGGTGCCGGCGCGGCAGGCGATGACGCGACGGGCGGAAGGTTGGCGGCGTGGGAGGAAAAAGCAGATCCCTCACCGCCGTTCGCCAAAGCGCGATCAGGTTCGGGATGACAACGAGATCCGATGCAGGCCAAAGCGAACTGCAGATTCCTCGTCGCTTGCGCTCCTCGGAATGACAACGTTGGGGCGGGGCGCGGCGAGAGCGAAGGCCTCAGGTCTCCCGCCAAACTGCGGCGGCCGACCTGAGCTACAAGGCTCGCGCTGGGAGCGCGGTGCCGAGGGCGTAGTGGATGGAACCCACCTTAAAGTGTCTAGTCCCAGGACATGCTTT